>Ga0209320_10000195_pt1 | contig 31538 bp, 38 predicted proteins | sample Rifsed13ft4_FD_184008 | JGI IMG/M metagenome (GOLD analysis project Ga0209320, IMG submission 184008) | Soil microbial communities from Rifle, Colorado, USA - sediment 13ft 4 (version 2) | ecosystem: Environmental > Terrestrial > Deep subsurface > Rock core/Sediment | place: Rifle, Colorado... | reverse complement strand
TTGCCTCTGATTCGCTTGCAAGAACTTTTGCAATCAATGTCTTGCCACAACCTGGAGGACCATACAGCAAAATTCCACTATGTGGCTCTACACCTAATCTTACAAATAATTCTGGATGCTTTAATGGCAGTTCTACAATTTCTCGCATTGATTTTATTTCGTGTCCAAGTCCTCCCACTTCCTCATACGTCACTCTGACTTTTCTATCCCCTGATGCCTCTGTTGAGATTGTAAGATTTGTAGCTCTGTCGATTTTGACTATGTGTTTTGGGGATGTCTTGCTAATCTTAAAGTCCATCGAGTTTCCTAAAATCATTACAGAAATTTCATCTCCATGAGTAATTGGCAATCCCTTCAATCTGTTTTTTACAAAATCTGTGAACTCTTTGTCTACTGTTACAGAATCATTGACAGGTATTAGTACGACTGATTTTGCAATTTTTGATGTGGCTTTTCTTATTTTTACAATGTCATTTAATGATGCTCCAACATTTTTTCTTGTCTGTCCATCAATTCTTATTATATCTGGAGATTTCTCATCTTCGTCCACTGGCCAAACAACTGCGCAACTAGTCCTTGATCCCATGACTTCGATAATATCTCCTGGTGTGACTTTGAGATGATCCATGGCATCTGGTCCAATTCTGGCGCGTTTTTTGCCAATGTCTCTTTGTTTAGCTTCTCCCACTCGCATTTGCAAAGGTTCGTCTTTGCGTACCATGATATCACCTATTTCATGTCTACTGACATTCTACTCATGTTGAGCACTTCAAATTCACTTACGCCCTCAACAGATTTAACAGAATCTTCTAACGAATCCATCTGACCTTCTTTATCTTCTAAAACAAATTCTGCTTTAAGAAATTCTATTCCAAATGCTAGTGGTTCTTTTGCATGTCTTTTCATCTGTATTCCTTCTTTTAATGACTCTTTAATGGTTTCAGATAATTTATCAAGATCAATATCCATTCCAGTTGGAAGAATTTTAGTAACTAATAGTAACTGAGCCAATTTCTAAGGTCCCTGAAAATTACATGAATCACAAGTGTATGTTCTTGCGGCTTCTCTGCAACTTTCACATCTCCATATTAATTTCTCACCACAATTTGGACAGTTGAATTTTACACATTTATCATTAGGCATAATATGTCTGTGACAACAACTGCATGTTGGTAATGAAATAGTAGATGACATGCCACAATTTTCTCCAAACATCATTTATACCTTGCTTAGAATTTGCACACTTTCAACTCAGAAGTTTTTTAAATTCTCCACCAATTATGGCTTGAGCCGTTTTGAGTGAACCTTTGATTCCAAGTAATTTTACTATGGATCCTGTATGAAAATCAAAGTCCTCTTTTTCAGAAATCTCTTTTGTGATTTCAGGTGTTATTGATTCAAATAATTTATTGATGGTGTTGTTGTCTAATCTTTCTAAAATCTTTCTTGCAAATAATTGCTTTTCAAATTCTTTTCCAAATTTTTCTGTCCATTTTTTTTGATATTCTTCTAAATCTGACATGTCTTTTGATTCTAAGAACTTTGAGATCGCTTGCCCTGCATACAATCCCCCCATTCCACTAGAGTAAATTCCACCAGCTGTGGTTGGTTTTGCTTGCCCTGCCGCGTCTCCAATTATTACAATTTTTCCATCGATAAATTTCTCTATCGGCCCTTTAATCCAAATGGGCGCATAAATTTTCCTGATTGTTGAATAATTTCCCATTGTATCAAGAAATTTTTCTATTGCTTCTACAACATTGATTCCTTTTCCTGCAACTCCTACTTTTCCTTTGCCTTCATCAGATGGTATGACCCATGCAAAAAATCCTGGATATTTTTCTTGATCAAAAAATACTTGTACCTTTCCTTTCTTTATCCAATCTGCATAAATTTCGTATTGAGCAGATGATAAAATTCCTGTTCTATCTTTATGGATAAGAGATGACACTCCTCTTGCATCAACAAAAATCTTGCATTCGATTTCACCTTCACTTGTTCTTACTCCTTTCTCTGTTGCTTCTTGAAAACTAGTTCTTACTTTGATTATGGCCCCGTTTTTTTGGGCTTGATGTGCTATTTGTTTATCTAATTCTCTTCTACTAATCTCTGCAACTTTTTGTTTCTTTGAATTTATAGAAAAACTGTTTCCATTTGGCGCATAAATTTCTGCAGATTCTATTAAATGATCAAAAGTTTTTCTAAATGGAACTATGCCAAGTTCTTCCAATCCTGCAGTACTTACCAATCCTCCACAATGTTCTGGTGTGCCAATCTCATAATCCTCTTCTATTACAAGAACACTGTGATTATTGTTGGCAATTTCTCTTGCACAGATTAATCCTGCGACACTTCCACCGGCAATCACCACATCTGAGTACATAGATTTCGTTTCTTTGTCAATTATTTAATTCAAAAGTTTTTCATTAAGTATGTTTTTTGATATCTTTATGGGCGACATCAAACAAGTGATTGTGATTCGAACTGACCTTGAAATGGGAAAAGGAAAGATTGCTGCACAAGTAGGTCATGCCTGTGTTCTAGGGGCTGAACATGTTAGAAAATCTCATCCGGAGTGGTTCAATAAATGGTGGGGAGGCCAAGAAAAAGTCGTACTCAAAGTTTCAGGCATTAAAGAGTTGCAAGAAGTAAAAAAACATGCAATAGATTTGGATCTTCCATGGTCTGAAGTTACAGATGCAGGTCATACTCAAATTGCCCCGGGTACTATAACTTGTATTTCCATTGGCCCAGCTCCTGAGAATCTTATCGATAAAATAACTGGCGATTTGAAATTGCTTTAGATTTTCATTAATTCTTGGAATGAGATATAACTTGGCTTGATATTTTTTAAATTGTGAAGAAAAAAGGAATTATTCTTGCGGCATTTTTTGCAACAATAATGCTAACGTCTTTGGCTGCTGGAGTGCTTCTTCAGAATACTCCTACACAATCTGAAGATCCACTAAAAACATCTACTGGTACACCAGCTGATAATTTTCCTGATGCCCAACGTGCACAATTCTGTGGTTCAGGAGATGCAAAATCAACAACATTTGTCAAAGAATACACGATTCCAACTGACTGTACAAATCCTTTGGCAATAGTTGCTGACTATGATGGAAATGTATGGTTTGCACAAACCAACACTGGTAAGTTAGCAAAATTTGATCCTACTACTGAATCTTTTACTGAATTTGATAATCCACTCTGGCCAAAAAATGGCCGCTCAATGATCTGGGGAATTGACTACTCTCCTGACGGTTCACTGTGGTTTACAGACGAATCTTATGATTCTGTATGGCGATTCTCTACACAAGATGAAAAATATCAACGCACAGGTTATCCTTCTGAAGGTAATTCATTACCACAAAAATTGAAAGTTGATGGCTCACAAATAGTGATAAATGATTTTACTGGAAACAAAATCACCTTTTTAGATCCTACTCAATCTAATGATAATCTGGGATATCTAAGTCTCCCTTCTCCTGTTAATGGCTCTGTAACTGGCGATTTTGCAATTGATACTGATAAAAATGTCTGGTACACCAATTGGCTTTTCCAACAAGGAGGGGTTTTAGTAAAATTTGATCAAGAAGGATATCGCAACTCTGTAGCCAATATTGATGGAGAATCTCTTCCCACACTTGATTACATCGAAATATTTCAGCTACCTTCTGAACTACTTACTCCAAACGGCATAGCTGTGTCTGATGGTATGATTTGGTTAGCAGATACATCAAGCTCTGCTATCTTTAATTTTGATCCTACTACACAACAATTCACTCAATATGTTACATCTGATCCAAAAATATCCACATATGGTAACTCTACCGGCCTCATAAAATCTCCAATATCCAGACCTTATTGGATTAAAACTAATTCTGACGGACAATTAGTTTTCAATGAACAAACCGCAAATAGTATTGCAATACTTGATCCAAAATCTGAATCACTTGTAGAATATCTGATTCCATCAAAAAATCCAGCTTGGGGTGACTGTGTTGCTGATTCTAATTGTGGTTTGGCTCAAATATTTGATTTTACCATACATGATGATAAAATCTGGTTTACTGAATGGGTGGAAAATAATGTAGGCGTAGTTGACACTTCTATTGCACTTCCATTTGGAATTGAACTTGACTCTAAGGATATTTCACTAATGCCCGGCGAGTCCAAGAACTTATCTTTCATAATATCTGCTCAGCAAGACTTGTCTGACGTATCTCTGATATTGTCAGATCCTCACGACTTTTTGACTCTCACTTCAAATGTATCTGATCCTTTCCAATTGTCTCTTGATGTTCCTAGACCTGTGGAGGTAATGATTTCTGCATCTGATGATGCAACTCCTGGGAAATACAAAGTGTTGCTAGGATCTCAAATTGAAGATGTTTCGATAAGTAAATTTGTTACAGTGACAATATTGCCGTGATACCTAAAATAGATTCTCAAATAGGCATCTCTGTTTATAGTACAAAATTTAATGGAATTGGAGGACGAATCAGAACCGAAGCTGAGAACTTTAAGGTAACTGAGGTCATATCTGAGAAATCATTAAAATCAATTGGCCAACAAGACGGTTATGCTGTTTACAAACTAAAAAAGAAAAAAATAGATACAAACCACGCACTTGCTGATATTTTTAGAAAAAAAGGAATTCGACTAAAAGCCCTTGGACTAAAGGATGCTTCTGCAGTGACTGAACAATTTGTTTGCTCTGACAGCAAAGGCAAATCCATAGAAAACTACACTTCTGAAAAATATTCCCTTGAGAAAATCGGTTTTGTAAAAAAACCCTTATCCAAAAAAGACATGATTGCTAATCATTTTGGCATAAAGATTTCTGATTGTGCTGGTGACCTATCTAATTTTACCGAATATGATAAAATTCTAAATTTCTATGGTTACCAAAGATTTGGCTCCAAAAGACCAGTCACTCATCTTATTGGTAAGGCACTTTTACAGCGTAATTTCAAAAAGGCAGTTGAGTTAATCGTCTCTTTTACATCTCCTTATGACTCTAAAGAAAATACGGAGATCAGAGAAAAGCTCACTGACAAATCAAACTACAAAAAATATTTTGATCAGGTTCCACCACAAATGGACATTGAAAGAATCGTTATTCAAGAAATGATTGAACATGACACTGAACAAAAAGCAATTCATGCAATACCGTTATCCCTTAGACGATTCTACGTTCAAGCGTACCAGTCTTTTCTTTTCAATCATGCGTTAAGTGCCGCATTTGCAGACGGAGAAAATCTATTTGAGGCACAAGAAGGTGACGTTTGCTATGATTTTCATGGGATAATTGGAAAATATGTTAAAGGTCTAGATCAGCATCTTGCATTACCTTTTGTAGGATATTCGTATTACAAAAAAACCCGTTTTGATTTTCAAATATCTAAAATTTTAGAAACTGAAGAGATTGCTCCAAAGGATTTCTTCATTAAAGAAATGCAGGAAATTAGTAGTGAAGGTGGATTCAGACAAGCTGCAATACAATGTACTGATTACTCATCCAAAGATACCGCTGTCGAGTTTACTCTTTCCAGAGGTTCATTTGCTACTATCCTATTACGTGAAATAATGAAACCTGAAGATCCGATTCTTGCAGGATTCTAAGATTGGAAATATTTTTTCAGATGTCTTTAAGTTACAGCCTATCTTAGAAAGTGTGATTGGAATGGAAAAAGCATACATGTTGATTAGCTGTGAAATAGGAGAAGAGCATTCAATTTACTCACAACTAAAAGAGATTCCAGAAATAAAAGACTGCATTATTACTTATGGTAGTTATGATCTTGTTGTTAAATTTGAAACCAACACTGCAGAAGAAATGACTAAAATTATTTCATCCAAGATTAGAAAGTTAGACAAAATTCGTAGTACAATAACTCTTCGTGTAACTGACTAGTTTCTTTTGATAAAACTCAAACCTATCCCTATTGTCAGGATAATTCCTCCTGAAATAGCTATTTGAATTCCATATGTAATCCATTGTGGATTTGAATACATAAATGATGATTCTGGTCCTACTATTGATTGTCCTTGTAGATGAAAAATCACACCCATAATCATAATGCCAATACCTGCAACTATGACTGCTTTTTTGCCTTTCATTGTACTTTCTAGGCTGGTACCCATAAAAAGGGTAAAGAGAATTGATAATTTGACCAAATGATTTTTTGACGTGATCTTTAATGATTTTCTTCTGATTCCTAAAAATGTACAATTGGGAATATAATGTATCAGAGTCAGGCGACCGTAAATATCTCAATCTGATATTGTTTGTAGTATCTGCATCTGTTGCAGTACTCATGTTTTTGATATTTTCCCCTCAAATCGAAGCAATCAATCAAGAATCGCCGATTTTAATTAATATCATGTTTCTTCCTGCAGCTGCAATAGGATTTCTTTACGGTGTTAGAATTACTGAGAGAGCTGTAAAACCAAGTGAAATACGCAGTCCGCTTAAAAGATCCATTGTTAAAGTTTTGTTGTTCTTTTTTGTTATAGGCAGCATGTTCGGCTCTGTTAATTTTGCATTAAATAATGGTAGTATGATGCCTGAATCTAACATCTTAGAAGATGGTCTTCTACCTTGGCTAAATGAATATGTAACTGCAAACGGCGGTGCTACATTTCTAATAATTACCAGTATTGCTTTGATGGCAGGAGCAACAAAAAGAATTGTCGGAATGGGCTCTGGAATTATAGATAGATTGGTAACAGGTGTTGGCACTTTTGTTTTCTTTACAATGCTTATACTCAGCTTTACAAGATCTGATCATACTTCATCTGCTGTGTTTTTGTACACGTTTTACCATGCAGGAATTGTTGGCGGTGCATTTTATGCAATGAATCGACTTACAAAAAATCTAAACACTATGGAAGATTTTGCAAACGGATACTAACTATATCATTTATCTAGATCTACATAAATTCCAGACACATCGTTGTTGATTCTGTCCCAGTATTTTTCACAATCCTCTGTTTTGAAATCATTTGATTTACATTGCCTGAAATGAGCTGTATTCTCTCTCTGGATGTTATCTCCAAAAAGTACATTTGAGCCTATTGCCAATGCAACAAGAGCAATTGTTGTAAGACTTGCAGCAACTAGAATCATGCCATAACCTACATGAGCATGATTGTGTGGATCTTTCATTCAACGAAAATCTAATTCTCTTGAATTTATTCTTTTCAAGAAGTAAACTGCGATCAAATCTTGACACTATTGTCCTAATACTGGAAAAAAACAAAAGCCAGTAATACTATCTGTATTCAATGAGCATTCAGATTCTCCAATATGAGTTTCTAGGTCCAATCAAACTACAAGAATGGGGCCCACCAATGGAAAAAGTAGCATATCTGATAATGTCTCGCCAAAAAGACTCTTTTAACATAATTTATGCTGGTGACTGCGAACAAACTTCTGATGAGGAATTTTTCACTACCCATTCTAGTTTCAAATGTTGGACTGAAAAATCTGGTTCTGAGAAATCACTGTTTCTTGCAATTCTGCCTATGTTTGAATCTGGAAATGATGAGCGAAAAAAAATTTTAGATCGGATAATTTCTCGCTATCATCCAGTTTGTAATCTGGAAATCAAGTACGATGTAAAATCTGAATATAAAATACGCTCTAAAACAGATTCACAACACACCTCCATATCTTGTCCATGTTGTGGCTCTGACATGAAAGTTGATAGAGTGCTTGAAAATACAACAATTATTCGCTGCACTGAATGTGGTTTGAGTGATACTAAACTTAACTCTTGATTTTATTTTGAACCTTAAATAATTCCAATGTTAGTAAATCCATTGCTTTTTTCAAATGCTCAAATTCGTTAATTGAATGAATCTGTCCCTCGACTAATGCTCTTAACACTTTAACTGAACCTTTTTGAAATTCATCAGACGCAATAATTTCCATTGCATTGATTTTGGACAAAAGATTGTCCAATTCTTTTTTCACTTCGTCAGCTGGAGCGTGTTTGTTCATAAAACATCTCAAAAGAATTTGATATATAATTATAGTTACATTAGATCTTCGTCTATCTCTTGAATTGGATCTAGATACTGCTGACATGTACAATTGGGAATCTTACACTTGCCTACTTTCATCAATGATTTACTCTCCTTTGATGGAACGTGTGCTTCATTAGTGTGGTGACACCGTTTGCAGTTCATAGGAAAAATTCTACAACTCCGTTATTTAAGCCAGTAAACAGATTCAACAGTTCAAACATTGCAAAACCAACAGATTGCAATTGATTACTCATCGTCATTTGTGTATGTACTATTTTATAATATTTTGAACGCGTCCTATTTTTCCATTGTTCAATTCAACTTTAATTCCATGAGGATGAAAATTACTTGAAGTAAGAATTCTCTTAACTATACCTTCAGTCAAATTTCCTGTACGCTGATCTTGTTTTTGTACTAGCTGTACTGTTACTCCGATTTTTATTTTGTCCCTTGATGGTACAGTACCCAATGTTATTTGGTACTGCTGATTGATTCTAAATCTTTGTTTTAATAAAATTTCGGAGTTTTGAGACTAGCTCAAAACAATTTACTAATTTTGTCTGTGATTTTGGAAACATTCTCTGCAATAAACAGGTCTGTCGTCTTTTGGCTTGAATGGTATCTGACATTCATTTCCACAGTCACCACAGGTTGCGGTAAACATTTCTCTTGGTCTATCGTCTCTGCTGAATCTGGAACCTCTGTCGCTTGATCCTCTACCATAACTAGAACCTCTGTCGCTTGATCCTCTACCATAACTAGATCGACCACCGAATCTAGATCCACCACTACGTGGTTCTGGTTTATGTTTCTGGAAACATTCTCTGCAATAAACAGGTCTGTCGTCTTTTGGCTTGAATGGTATCTGACATTCATTTCCACAGTCACCACAGGTTGCTTTGAACATTTCTCTTGGTCTATCGTCTCTATCGAACGGCATATCTTTCTAAAACTCGATGAAACCGTGTCGTAATTAAACTATTGTAAAATTGTTTTTTCAAGCAAAATTTACACGAGGTTCACACTGATTTTGCATTTCATAGTATTGGGTTATACCCAAATAATTGTCTGAAATCATGTTAACTTATGAAAGGAATATTCATGGTTGGAGTTTCGGGCTCTGGCAAAACTACTTGGGTCAATTCTCATAAGGAATATGTTGTCTGTTCCACTGATTCCGTAATTGAACAATTGGCAGAAAGTATGGGCATTTCATACACTGAGGCATTTAATTATGTTCAAAATAAGAAAAAATTTGATTACATTACAACCAAATTCTTTGAAAAAATACGTGGATGCATCTTAAGTGAGAAGGATTTTGTAATAGATAGAACCCACTTAAAACGTAATATTCGAATCTCCCTAATTAATGAATTAAAGACATTTGCAAAAGAGAATGGAAAACATCTGGAGTTATTTGCAGTGAGTTTTGAATTACCTACAAATATCATATTTGAGAGATTAAAGAACAGGGAAAAGAAAACTGGAAAATCCATACCAAAACAGGTAATCTTTGAACAAATTAATTCATTTGATATACCTGCAATCGATGAGGGTTTTGATGCAATAGAAAGAATCACGTGATTTTTTCTATTCATGATTTCAAATGAACTCATTTCAAGTATTCTTTCTAATCTGAAATACTATCTGTTTACAATTATATCACGTTGCATTGAATTAACTCATTTGTTATATTGAAAATAAAATTATTCCTCTTTTTGTTCTATAAAGCCTTAAGTTGATATGACATCTAGAAAATACATGACTGTTAGTAGCGCAATAGATTTGATTCAAGAAAAACGAAATCTGCTCCTTAGTCTCATTTCTCAAATTGGTGCACATGATAAAAAAGATCATGATGCAATGGATAGGGAAATTATTCAACATGAGATGAAAATTGCAGAATTATGGAAACAGGATTTAGAAGATATTCTTGATGAGTTAATCAGTGATTAGATTCTAGATTTATTTTTCTTAATATCCGAATCTGTAGTTTACTCTCCGTAATAGATTCCTTCGTCATCGTATTCTAACTCGCCTTCGATAAAATCATCTACTAGTATTTTTGGTATGTTTGTCATGGATTCTATTTGCAATGTTGTGGTATAATCAAATCGTAATGTTTTCTTGTAATCCTATAGTATATCTGTAATCTATATAGTGTACCTTGAACCTTTACTCCGGCTTGATTATGGTATCAATACTGCTCTTGCTTGAATTTGAGAATCCTTTAGTTTTTTGAGAACCTCATTTGCCTTTTCTAACGGATATGTTTCCGTGATGACCACGAGATTTTTTTCATTACATATTTTGATGACTTGTTCCATATCTTCTGTTGATCCAATCACAGTTCCACGAATTGTTTTTTCATCAAATGCAAAAAATGTTGGATTTTTACCAACTGTTGCAATTACAATTAATCCTCCTCTCTTTACTGACTTGATTGCAACATCAGTTACTATATCTGCTGGAGCAAAAACGATTGCAGCATCTAACATTCCATGTCTTTTTTTTAGCTCATCTAGAAATTCTTGGTTTTCAGAAAAAGTCATAGTGTCTATTGCCCCCAGTCTCTTTGCAACATCAAGATGATTTTTACTACGTGAAAATGCAATAACATTACATCCTTCCACTTTTGCAAACTGTATTGCCATATGACCAACACCGCCAATTCCAAATATGCCTATTTTTTTGTGCAATTGTGGTTCTACTGCTTTTACTGCCTTGTATGCTGTAATTCCTGCACAGAACAATGGCGCTGCATATTCTGATTTCATACTTTCTGGAATTTTTGTCGCAAAATCCTCTGACACTGTAATATATTCTGCATATCCTCCTTTGAGTGACTCTCCAGTAATTATTGATGATTCACAAAGTTGCTCTTTTCCTTCTTTACAATATTGACATACTTTGCAAGCCTCAAGTAATGGCGTTATCCCTGCCCTGTCTCCGATTTTGAATTTGGTAACGTTACTGCCAATTTCAACCACTTTGCCTACTACCTCATGACCTGGAACTGTAGGTAAACTTGGTGGAATTCCAATATCTTTCCAATCCCCCTCAATTCCATGCAGTTGTGAGTGACAAACTCCGCAAGCCTCAATTTTTAATAAAATCTCATCTGCTTTTTTGATTTCATGTCTGTCAATTTCAGTTAATTTTAACGGATTAGTCTCAATGGGGGCGCATTCAGACAGTACCATGGCTCGCATTTTTTTCATATTTGTCTACTTTCAGCACGAAATTTTAAGATTCGTTCATTAGAAAAATAAAGATCCTAATCTCATAGCAATGCATGTCTAAAGATATAACTGCTGAGGATCGTGAACGAATTACTCTACTTCAACTTGTTTCAAGTTCAAAAAGTGAATTCAAAAAGCTTTCACTAGAACAATTAAGACGATTGCAAGAATTAGTAGAGAAAAAAGATTACAGCCATGACAAAAAAGCCCACAAATCAAAAGTTAAACTACTAGCCAAAATCAATGTCAGAATTTATGAACTAGAAGAAGGCAAAGGAATCTTTTACTAATCTTTGCTAATTAGGTACAAATACCAATAAGGATGTGATTCATTGTGGCAGAAAATAATTTGATAAATGAAACCAGTCCGTACTTGCTTCAACATGCACATAATCCTGTTTATTGGTATGCTTGGAATGACGAATCTCTGAAAAAGGCAAAAGATGAAAATAAGCCAATCTTTCTTAGTGTGGGATACAGCGCTTGCCATTGGTGTCATGTCATGGCACACGAGTCATTTGAAAATGAAGATGTTGCAAAATTCATGAATGAACATTTTGTAAACATTAAAGTTGACAGAGAAGAACGACCTGACATTGATGATATATATCAAAAAGTTTGCCAGATAGCAACAGGGCAGGGCGGATGGCCTTTGAGTATTTTTCTGACTCCTGATCAAAAACCATTCTATGTTGGAACTTATTTTCCTGTTTTGGATTCTTATGGCCGTCTCGGATTTGGTAGTATTACTAGACAATTAGCGCAAGCTTGGAAAGAAAAGCCAAAAGATATTGAAAAAGCAGCAGATAATTTTCTTGGAGCATTACAAAAAGCAGAGACTGTGAAAGTTCCATCAAAACTAGAAAGAACTATTCTTGATGAGGCAGCTATGAATTTATTTCAACTAGGTGATCCCTCATATGGTGGATTTGGCTCTGCCCCAAAATTTCCAAATGCTGCCAATGTGTCGTTCTTGTTTCGATATGCAAAACTTACCGGGCTTTCAAAATTTAATGAATTTGCGTTTAAAACTCTAAATAAAATGGCTAAGGGCGGCATATTTGACCAAATTGGTGGCGGATTTCATAGATATTCTACAGATGCCAGGTGGCTGGTTCCTCACTTTGAAAAGATGCTTTATGATAATGCCTTAATTCCTGTAAATTATGCTGAGGCATATCAAATTACAAAAGATCCTTTCTATCTTGAAATCTTGCATAAAACACTAGGTTACGTATTACGAGAAATGATGTCAAATAACGGCGGATTTTTTTCTGCATATGATGCTGATTCAGAAGGCGTGGAAGGAAAATTCTACGTGTGGAAGAAAAGTGAAATCAAAGAGGTTCTTGGTGATGACGCTGATCTGTTTTGTCTATACTATGATGTTACTGATGGTGGAAATTGGGAGGGTAACAATATTTTATGCAACAATATCCACATCTCTGCAGTTGCCTTTCATTTTGGCATGTCTGAAGATAAAATTAGAGAAATTCTTGTTAGGTGTTCTGAAAAATTATTAAACGTTCGTTCCAAAAAAATTACTCCTGGACTTGATGATAAGATTCTCACATCTTGGAACTCATTGATGATCACGGCGTTTGCTAAAGGGTATCGTGTAACCGGTGAAACCAAATACTTGGATGCAGCAAAAAAATGCGTATCTTTTATTGAAAAAAATCTTCTCCATGATGACAAATTACTGCGAACTTACAAAAATAACACTGCAAAAATAGACGGATACTTGGAAGATTATTCTTATTTTGCAAATGCACTGCTTGATGTATTTGAGATTGAACCTGAATCAAAATATCTGGATCTGGTTTTAAAATTAGGATATTATTTAGTCGATCACTTTTGGGATTCTGAAAGCAGCAGCTTTTTTATGACTTCGGATAATCATGAAAAATTAATCATCAGACCAAAGAGCAACTATGATTTGTCATTGCCATCTGGCAATTCTGTTTCGTGTTTTGTAATGCTTAGGTTGTTTCATCTAACTCAAGAAGAAAAATTCCTAAAAATTGCAACACAAATTATGGAATCTCAGGCACAAATTGCGGCAGAAAACCCATTTGGATTTGGCTATTTGCTAAATACCATTTACACTTACTTGCAAAATCCTACTGAAATTACAATTGTCAACTCTGAAAATTCTGAAATCTGCAAGTTTCTTTCTAGCAAATTCCTCCCTGAATCAATTTTGGTGGCAATAAATAATAAAACTCAATTAGAAAACCTTGTAAAATTTCCATTTTTTGCAGGTAAAGTTTTCAGTGATAAAACATCTGTTTTTGTATGCAGAAATTTTACTTGCTCATTACCTTTAGAATCTATTGACGAAATAGATTCGCATCTTTAGAGTTTTTTCAGGTTTATCCCGATAACATTTCCAACTTGTGGTCTGCCCATATTTTCATATCTTGATCTTGGCATTGCAATTGTAATTTGGGTTTGTTGATAGCTTTTGATGTTGATTGTTGGCTGAGCTTGTAAAATTGCTTCCAACAATGGCATGACCTGCTCTTTAGTTTCGGCATCTAGTTTTTTTGAAACATTTTCAATAATCATCTGTTTTTGTGATATTGGCTCAGTCGATACATTTTCAATTAATGTTAATTGCACCATTTGGCCATTATCTACTATTTGTGTAATTTTGAATTCATCTGTAGCTGACAATATGCTGTTTGTTACATCTGTTGATTTATCAACGTATTGCAAAATAGAGTGCAATGACTGCCGTTGCCACTGCGGATGCTACTCCTAAACCAAAGATGATTTTACTTCCGTCTATCTTCATATTTTTTGATATTATAAAATCAAATTAAACTTTAACTATGATTTTTGTGATACCGATAATTCCGAGTTTTTTTTGTTAGAATTGTATTAATCGTCTTTTTTTGCTATCTGTTGTTCTATGGGTTCAAGAATTGCTTTTTTGATTAATGGGGCACGGTCCTTTAAAATTCGATTGAATTCTTTGATGTCTTCTAATCCTGGGGTTTGTTGTTGGTTTTGGTAAGCCTGTAAAAATCCAGAATATACGCATCCTGCAATAATTCCAAATGCTGTATCTGGAACCGACTCTACTTCTGGAACAAAGTTTTCTGCAATTTGCCTATATGACTCTGATTCACTAATGTAGTAATCAATTAAACTGTCAATGAACTCTTTGTTTTCTTTGGAAATTGCCATGTTTTTTCTTCTTCCACTTGTTTATTTACTCTCTTCGGTAAATTGTTTATTTATTTATGCACTGTTGCCTAGTTATTGTGGAAATTAGATTTAGATGATGAATATTTTCGAATATTTGATTCTAAAAAACTCATAGCTGGATACTTTGATCCTGATTATGGTGATATCTTTCCAAAGGAAAATTCTGTAGATATTATTTCCCAAATGCTAAAAAATCATGATAAAATTACAGGCGGTCTAATCATGATTCCTCTTGTTAAATTTGGATTATTTGATTCTGATTTGGATATCGATATTGATGAATTAGAGAATCATGTAAGTCGTGTTGGAGAGCACTTGAAAAAATGGAAAGATTTTATCGCAAAAACTAACAATACCGTTCATTCTATTAGAATATCTCACACTGATCAAGATATGCTTACAATTACATTTCCAATTAAATTTTCAGAACCAACACCATTAGATAAAACAGAAATTCTAAAAGAAATTTCACCGATATTGGATTTATTGCAGAAATTAAATTTGCTATAATTCTATCACAATATTTGCTTATTGCATACCTGTACCTATCTTAATCCTGATTTTGCCGCATTAAATTCTCCCAAGGCCATCATTTCATACTCAAATGATTCTTGTAATGATGAATCTGATCTAATGTTGTGAGAGTCATCTCCTGTTTTTATCCATTCTATGAATTCCTTATCGCTGTCTAACTGTGCCTGTGTTGAAAGCTTGAATAATTCTACTGATGATGCAAATTGCTTTGGTGGGATTAAATCATCATATCTTAAAATCGCATTTTGCAGTTTTTCAATATGAGTTTTTGAATACTCTGATAATTCCTGCTGAGTCAAATCACCTTCTTCTAACTGTGTGATTTTTGAATTAAATTCTACTTGTAACTGCTTGACATCCTCTTGAATCTGCTGAAGTTCGTTGCCAAATTTGAGTCCTTTTTGTTTAGTTTGATCTACTGAATAATTGTAGCCTGCTATTACTCCTATGATAATAATTGCAATGGATGCAATGACAATATTTTGTTTCTTTGATTTTTTCAAAATTAATCTGTATAGTTACCTTCGGCATCTAATTTTAGCTCAATTGTCATAACAGTACCGCTGATAAATGATTCATTACGAATAGTTCTTACCCTTGCAACATCAAGATGATAAGGCCAAATCTCAACTACAATTGCACCCACTTTGACGTTATCTGGAGCATCTGTTAATTGAATATCTTCTTTTTTTACTCCATGCCTTTCCAATGTATGCAGTGCATGTTCAACTAATGGCTCTGGATTATTGTGATTAATTGCCCAAACAATTCCCTCATAGTCTATTTTTTCCATTTTGAAATAAATCTGAATTATCTCCTATAACAATTATTCTATTAATAATATAACTACAAATCGAGTATGGTACATTTATCTAAATGAACTTCGCTACTTTATCAAAATCACATATATTAGAAAAAATTCTAATTATTATCAAAAGTCTAGTTTTCATTTTTGTGTGTATGTTTATAATGTCTTTTTAAAAACGCCTCACTGGCCAGATTCAAGCCACAAACTCCGCAACGAACTCTTTTCATGTCCTAAACTCAAATCATACCATCACACAGAATACAGAGTGCTAAAAATCGTACTTTTTTGCAACATGTTTCTGCTTATTTTTACCTGAACTGTAACTTTATTTTTTACAATGTTGATATCCAATCCGCGATATAGCGTGGCAAGCTTTATTGCAGGCCTTCCTGCCTCTCCTGAAATTTTTCCATCCTCTACCAACAACCCTGAATTTACAAGCGCGTCAATCTTTCTGTACGCTGATGCCTGTGGAATGTCAATTTTATCCAGTATCTCGTATGGTGTAAGGGATTTGTCAATTAGCATGTCCAGTATTTTTCTATAGTCTTTGTCGCCTAGCATATTCAGAATCATCTCTGTCATTTTGGGGTTATTCAGTATTACGAGACTGTCTTTTTTTCCTTTATTTTTTAGACTGCAGAAATCATTTAAAACAGAACGCAACATTCCTCTGGAGCCTCCCCCAAAAATCTCTTTTAGTACATCGTCAAGCTTTGCAAAGTCTTCCATGGACTCTGTTAGAGTAATGCCATATTTTTCAAAAAGCCTTTTTTCTATTTTGTTTATCGTGTTTTTTCCAAGGTATGATTCTGTCTCTTTTCTTAACAGATCGGATAAAAGGGAATCAAATCCACCCATGATTATATCATGATATGGGGGATTTAAAGAGTTTTCTTTTTTCTCATTTATTAGGAATATAGAGTATTTTTAGATTTATGTTGCTTTTGTGTTCTCTTGTCCAGAATTAACAAATAATCGATAGTAATGCTTATTGTCTAAGGATATGAACAATCTCTTGATGTTATCAGGAAATGAGAAAAATATCAATATGTTTAATTATTACTGATTTATGGGAATAACAATGACTATGAAAAACAAAAAAATGACTTCAAAAACGACAAAAACAATTGTAATGTACGCAACGATATTTACGTTATCATTTGTCTTGTTCTATACGCCATCCTTTGTCTCTGCAACTCATGGTGGTTGTGGCAGTCATACAAAGTACAATGCCGCAGGATTCATCACCGAGACTGGTGACCGCTGGGGAAATGAGGCTGTGCTTAAAGTGAACTCTGCATTTGTCTGTGGAACTACTTCAATGCAAAGTTATTCACATCTCACAAATGGAGGATTCACTAGCGGAAGTTCAGAAGGTTCTGACTATATTGAAGCTGGTATGTGGAAAGGCTATCACGGTACATATTCAACAGGTACGGGTATAAAATACAACATGATATTGCAGAACTATTGGCAGAACCCAGGCGCTAAACAGTTCTTCGATTTATCGCAGACATTTAATGTGATTCCACTCGTTGGTGCTAATGTAAAAATGACTCTAAACTGGGATCATAATACAAGTGGCAAGGATTATTACACATTAACAATCGTCAATGCTGCACACCCAACTAAAGTCTTAACAAACATCTGGGTTGATGGCAGAGGTACAGCAATGACCGTACAGACGGAAAAACTAAATCATAATTCGTCAATAAAAGGAACTGCTACATCTATACGAGATTATAGTACAAGCCTAGTATGGTCTGATTGGACAACCAGCGTGGGCAACGTAATACCTGCTCCACCTGATAACACCATGTGCTACATCAAAAACAGCGCGAAATCATACTCTTTTGGTGAAAAGCCTGGATCTACATGTCTAACAAGTTGAGGTATAGAAAATGAATAAATCAAAAACAACAATAAAAATAGGAATCGCTGCAACATTGGTAGCAATTGCATTCGTAATGACTACGGTTTTGACACCAATAGATTCGAACATGGATGTAACTTCTCCTGGAATGTCAGTACCAATATCACACATCAGTGAAAAGTCAACCTTAGATAAAGCTAAACAAAATGCTCAGTTTATGTTAAAGGTTCCAACAAAACTCTCTTCATCAGCACTGAAAGAAGTTTATGCTGAAAAAGATGGTTCTGGTGTAACGCTACTGTATTCTGACCCAAGCATGAAGTCAATAAAGAATATTGGTGGTGCCAACATTGGATCATCTGAGATAATTTTGGCCATGGGAAAGAAAGATTTCAACCCAATCCCAGATGCCATGGATAATGATGTGCTTCCAATGAAAATGATCACCAGGTATCCAAATGGAACTGAAACCATCGATGGATATATTCCCCAAACTTCAGCTGATTTTGTTACTGTAACCATCAATGGTATAGATGGAATCAGTCTTGAATCTACGTCTGATGATGCTGGAAATGTGTACCCTGCAACGATAAGATGGTGGGATAACAAAACTCTCTACACGTTGTATGGTCATACATCCGTACAAGAATTGATTAAAATCGCAGAATCTATGCAATAACTCTCCTTTCTTTTTTTACAATCAAAATTTTACACTTAATCTAAATTCACCTAAAAAAATAAATAAACGTTTTATCATGGAATAGAGTATTGAAACTATTTTTTTATTAATTAAATAGAATATTCGATTTTTCTATTCTCCAATCATTCTACAGGTCCATCGAATCTGCTTATAATTACAGGTTGATTTAGTGCAAAATCTAACCACCTGTCTACACCCCACGCATTTTGCGGGCATTAAATTTGAACCTCTAAGCATACAAAACCAATGTAATTATTCGGAGTTTATGACACTTAATGTCATTGTGCTCTCCACTCTTGATAATTTTCTGATTCCAGCCACTGCTTTATCAAATGTCTGCTGATCTTTTGTGTTTATCTCTACAATTACATCATATGCACCAAAAGTAAGATGTGCATTTTTGACATTAGGCATTTGCTTTAACTCTTCTACGATATACTCTTCTGCACCAAGATCACAATTTAATAAAACAAATCCACCATGCATTTTTTTCTTAGAATTATTGTTATGATACTTGTCTTTAAGTTTTACATCTACTACCATCTACTACGTCCACCATAGCTATTTCTACCGCCACGGTCTCCGTACTTCTTTCTTCCACCACTTCTGTCATCTCTTGCATCTCCTCTGCTGCTAGATCCTCCATACCCACCGGATCTTCCATATCCTCCAGAGCGACTTCTAGAATATCCGGATCTTGATGAACTTCCACCACCGTATCTTCTAGATGGTGTCTGTCTTTTTAGAGGATCTGGAATTGAAATTTCTATTCCCATCTCTTTATTCAAATCTGTCAAATTTACTTTGATTTGACGCTTTATCAAATTCCAATCCCCTACCGATGAATATGATACTAGTGTGATTGCCCTTCCTTTCGCACCTGCTCTTGCGGTTCTTCCAATTCTGTGAAAATATGCCATTTCTTGATTTGGAACATCATAGTTGACTACCAGTTCTACTCTTGGCACATCAATTCCTCTTGAAGCAACATCTGTTGCAACAAGAATATCCACTTTACCACTTCTAAATTTTGACATTGATTGCTCCCGTCTACTTTGTGACATGTCCCCTTCGATTGCTACTGCATCAAATTTTTCTTGATGGAGGAATTTGGCAACATCTCTGGTTCTGTATTTTGTAGAGCAGAAAACTATGATTTGACCTTTAACTGGTTTGATAAAATCAATGAGATACTTCATTTTGTCTCTGTCTTTAATTACAAGAAATGCTTGATCTATTCCTTCTCCACTAAGATCGTCTGCATCAAGCAGAAATTGTTTTGGATTCTTCAAGTATTCTTCAGATAGTCTAAGAATTTCTGTTGGCATTGTTGCTGAAAACAATGACATTACTCTGTCTTCTGGAGCGAGATCTAAAATAAACTGAATATCATCAATAAATCCCATATCTAACATTGTATCTGCCTCGTCCAATACAATGTGGGTGATGTCTCCAAGTTCTATTGAACCGCGTTTAAGATGATCAATTAATCTTCCAGGTGTCGCAACTACTATCTCTACACCTCTATCTAGCGCATCTAGCTGTAAGCCCATTCCTTGACCTCCGTATACCGTTGCTACTCTAATTCCTGTATATTTGCCGAATTTCTTTATCTCTCCTGAAATTTGCATTGCAAGCTCTCTTGTTGGAGCCATGACTAATCCTTGGATGCCTTTTTTTGGTTGTATTTCTTGAAGCATGGCTAAAGCAAATGCAGCTGTTTTACCAGAACCAGTATGTGCTTGTCCTACAACATCTCTACCTGTAAGTAATACCGGGATTACTGCTTCTTGAATAGGAAATGCTTCGTCAAACCCCATTTCACGGATTCCTTTCAGTACCTCTTCTTTTAATCCTAAATCTTGAAATTTTGTCATTTTGTTTTCTTCTCTTAAGCAACGACGAAAAAGCTCATTGCCTACTCGTCATTATTCCGATATTTCTAAATCCCTTTTAGGTCTAATAAACGCTTGTTCTTATTTCTCATGTGTTTAGTTGAGAATCAATTATACTCTTGAATGCTTCAAAAGGTTGGGCTCCATTTAGTTTTACAAATCCCGTCTCTTCATTTCCTATGAAAAATCCTGGTGTCCCAGTTATCCCATAATTTCTTCCATCCTTTAGGTCATTGTTGATCTCTTCAATGTATTTGCCTGAATCCAGGCAATTGTTGAATTGATCTTGATTCAAATCTAATTCTGCTGCAAATTCTTTAAAGACTGTAATTGCAGATGTAACTTCCACTTTGTTCCAAACGCCTTGATTTTCAAATAATATATCGTGATATTCCCAATACTTGTTTTGCTCATGTGCACATTCTGATGCGGCAGCTGCTGGCATTGCATTAGGATGACTATTTTGTATTGGGAAATCTCTGTACACAAATTTTACTTTCCCTGTTTCTACATACTGTTCTAAAATTAATGGAAGTGTCTGAATCTGAAATCTGGCACAAAACGGACATTGAAAATCAGAAAACTCTACAATAGTGATAGGTGCATCTTGATTTCCTCTCACTGGATCATCATCTGTGGATACACTGATTGATTGTACTTTTGCTTGTTCATCTGCTTGCTGACTTTTCAAAATCTTTGATTCTAGTTTTGCAATTGTCTCATCTAATTCGGATTTTGTTATCTGATCTGATTTTAAGCTAATATATGAACCTGCAAAAAACACAGCTATCATACTAACTACTATCACTGAAATCACTAAGGCACTGAACATTGATTTTTTAACGGAAATTTTTCCACCGTTGGGTTCGCTTTGTTTTGATTCTACATCCGAATCCATTTGGGCTTGTTTGAATTATAACATACTTATTCGTATTGCCAAGTTTTGCCTTTTTTATTTCTCACAGTTCTTATATTCCATCATAATTACCCAAAATAATGTCAACAGACGATCGTAAACTGTACCCATGTACATGTTCTGATTGCGGAAAAGAATCACAGGTACCTTTTCAACCAATTGAAGGTAGAGATGTTTTCTGCAAAGAATGTTTACCAAAACATAGAAAACCAAGATTTGAAAATAGAGGAAGATATTAGGCTGAAACACGCTTAACGTCGTTTTTTCTTACTCTTTCGAAGTTATTTTTATAAAATCTAAAAAGCCAATAATGGGATCCGAACCCACGACCCTCAGATTACAAATCTGATGCTCTAACCAGGCTGAGCTATATTGGCACAAAATCCAATAAAAATTTTGGATCTTTAAAGTGTTACCCGACAAGTATTTGAAATAAAACTTTGGTGTGTATGTCTTGAGTTTTTTAGGTAATGATTCTAATTTTAAAAAATACACTTCTTTTATCTGATGCATCTGGCCCATCAGATTATAATACTGTGAACTTGGTGGTTATCCATCCATGAAATACGTCAAACCCTTACGACTTAAAATTCTGATGATGATGTTTTTTGGGACTGGCGTTCTTGGAATTGTCGTTGGGTTGTATGTTGCACCACATCAAGCCCCGCAAGCAATATTGTTGATTACCTTTATGGGCGTCATCAATTTGATATTGGGTGGATTTTTTGGTTGGGTCTTTCTCACTCAGACACCGGAATCAAATGATAAAAGAAAGAAAAAGCGCAATGACAACTAATATGTTTGTTGCAAAATGCATTGCATATGAATGATTAATTCCTTTTTTGTCATAAATGTATTTGAACAAAAATCCTATTGGCAATAGTAATATTGCCATGTGTATTTTTACCCCCATTGCAACATGGATAAATGCCCATGCTACTACCATCTTCTTTGATTTTCTAAAATACAACTCTTCTACATAGTTGATATGAATAAACATGTACACTAATAATGGAATGAAAGGAACTATCCCCCAAAGTCCCTGATCTGCAAATGGGCCAAAAGCAATGTTGTATCCAAGCCAACTCCAATTTAGAATCGGTATTGTTTCGACAAAATCATGTGCTAAAATAATATATGCAAATAAAATTCCAAACGGTATGGGCGCATACTTTATTGAATTGATTCCTATTTTTAGATCCTTGGTTCTTTTTTTAGTTTCTTTAATAAGAAGAAGCGATGCTCCAACCGTTAGAATATAGTATCCAATTACAAAAGCATCTGATTGAAAAAAATCTCCCAACATAATCTGTGCTGTTATCCATTATAAAAAAATCTAACTCATTAAATCTCAATTTGACTTGATATGTTAAACTATTATTATTATGTGTGGGAATGATGATCCTATCAATTGATTTCTCTGTTGACTGTAAAGTAACATTGATTTGCTGGTACCACAGGAATCATGTTTTCGCAGTAGATCCTAAATCGTCTAACCTGTCTTTCAAAAATAATATCTAGAACTAGACAAAAATGATGTGATTAAAAAGATCCTTTGAGATACGTCGAAAAATATGATATGTAGATCGCATATTTTTTTGAAAATGTTGTTTGATGTTTTTCAATCAAAGTATAAATAATAAAACCGTTTCATCAAGAAAGAATTGCTAGATTTAGTTGCCAAAAAATTATTCCTCACAAAAGGTAAGGGTGTTCATGAAGATAGATTGACAAGTTTTGAATATGCTTTAAGAGATGCCGGAATCGCAGGTACCAATCTTGTTTTGATTTCAAGTATATTTCCACCAAACGCAAAATTAATTTCCAGAAATGAGGGTCTCAAACAAATCAAACCTGGACAGATTCTGTTTACAATTTATTCAAAGAATCAAACAAACGAGGCTCATAGATTATGTTCTGCTTCAGTTGGTATTGCACGACCAAAAGATACGAATCGATATGGATATCTTTCAGAATACGAGTCATATGGACAAAACGAACAACAGTCAGGTGATTATGCTGAAGACATTGCAGCACAAATGCTGGCATCATCCCTTGGCATTCCATTTGATATCGATAAAAGCTGGGATGAAAAAAGACAACAATGGACAATCTCTGGTCAGATTTACAAAACACAAAATGTTACTCAATCAGCAAAAGGTGATAAGGATGGTAAATGGACTACTGTCTTTGCGGCTGCTGTTTTGCTTGTATAATTTTATTTTTTGTATCCTTTGAGATAAAACACGGCTGCTGCAATTGCTACACCTGTAATAATTATTACAATAATAATTGATTCGTCAAAAGACATTTCAATTTTTTTTGGCGCTACTAATTCACTACCACCCAATGAAAAAATTAACTCATCTTTATTTATTGACGTTCTTTCCCCAAAAATATATTTTCCTTGAATTCTTTTTCCTTGCTCTGGATCAAAAATCCACCCCTCTTTTGTAATTTCTTTTGGAATTTTTTCACCGTCTACTACTTGAGTGGGAATGATGGTTCCTCGTACATCTGATACATTAGTGGAATTTGGAGACAATATCACCACTTGTAATATTGAATTTAATGGATAAAACCCAGTTGTAAAATAATCTGATCTTTTCAATTCTGCTGCTTTCAAAAATTCTAATGGATTAATTTCGTTAACTGACGAAGCCATATTTGGATAATCTACTGATAATTTCAATTGCAGTAACGATTTATTTTCTAATGGTATGATTGAAAATGTCATCTTTGATTTTTCTTCCTTTGATAGGTTCTTTGCTATGTCGTAAAACCCCCCTGACTCCCTAATGACTTTTGGGAGTAATAATGCAGATATTTTTTCATACATTGAGTCTGTATCTTCCATAGGCATTGTATACACTGCAGATATTGTACCTCTGCCTGAAATTGTCCCTGACGTTTCAAGGGCTCTGCCTATCTCGTCATTACTTTGAATAAATGTAGAATGAAATTTCGCATCTGTATCAAACGTTTGATTTAGATCATCAATGAATAATTCTGCAATCTTTCTTGTTGAGTTTTGAATTGCTGGAAAATTTGTGTCTGCTGGATCTCTTGCAACATTTATGATGATACATGATTCATCAGATACCCCCAAAATACATTGATTCTGGTTTGTCAAAACTATGGCTGTTATTCTATTGTTTTCTCTAATTTTTTGTTCCAACTCTGCAGGGATTTTCATTTCTTGAATACTTGTACTTTGTAGAGCAATTGACGCTGTCACATTTTGGGATATGCTTTTATCAATTATTACCTGCGCTGTCTCTTGAAATGTGGCAAGATTCATTTCTTGCGAATATGCATAATTTGTTGTAAAGATTACCACTCCAATTACTCCCAACAAAATCATGATCTTTTGCATAGGTTGCCTTTCTAGCGATGAAATTATTAAATTTACTCTTGTTTTGTTCATCTATTTTTTAGATTTTTGTCTTTGATGAAATTATTTTGCTAATTTTACCAAAATCATGTATCTGGCAGCTAATATTATGATTGGATAATTTTCCAAGTATGGCATTAGTACAATTTTTAGTTGGAGTCTTTCAAGATCCTATATTTTCGATAATAGCGATTTTGGGCGCATTTGGAATTGGGATTTTCCAAGGAATTGTTTTGGGCAGAGCGATACTTTTGCGATTCACACGTTTGCAGAATCATGTGAAAACTGTTTCAATATCTTTATTTTTCTTGTTTCTTGTAAATGCAATTTTAAGCGTACCTCGTTTTGCATCTCCTGACAAAATTGATCTTTCTAATGTCTTTCAATCTAATAATCCTGAAGAATTAGCATCATTGCTTTTTCTTGTATTTGGAATGAATGCAGGTTTTTTGGCTGTACTTGCAATTTCTGTAACCGTTATGACCTTTGTATTGTTAAAATTCACTCATATTCACGGTGTTGCCAAAATCTTTGTTTTGTTTTTTAGTTTGCTTATCTTATTGCTTACAGGTCTTAGCAGATTCACTGATTTGACTCCTAGCACTTTTGAGGTTTTTTTGTATTTTCTCTACCATCTTGGAATCACGATTGGAATTCTAGTCGGTTCTGCAAGAAAAATCAAATCAAAAAAACTGGACTGGGGATAGTTTCAAACATTTAAATCAGATAATTTTAAACTTGAAATTGACATCGAATTCAAACCGTTCGGGGAACAAGCTGGCAGTCCGTGCGTTGGACTGCCAGCCCCATATTATTATAAAATTTTAAAAATCTAGTTTAATGCCGAAAGAGCCTTCACTTGGCTATTGACATAATCAAGTCCTTCTTGCCAAAACTTTTGGGAACTGATATCAAAACCATGTTCTGCCAATAATTTTTCTGGTTTCTTAGATCCTCCTGCAGCAAGAATGTTAATGTATGAAGGAACAAAATCATTTCCTTCTTTTTTATATCTTTGAAATAATGACAATGCAAGTAAATTTCCAAACGAGTATGCATAGCAGTAAAATGGTGTGTGATAAAAATGAGGTATGCAACTCCATTCTATTGCAAAATCTTCTGAAACAGCAACAGAATTACCAAACTGTTCTTTGAGATTTTGAAGGTATGCCTTTGAAATTTCATCAATGGTTGTTCCTTTTCCGATTTGTTGATGTGCTGTTACTTCAAAAATAGTGAAAAATGCTTGACGCATAATTGTTGCATATAGATCATCAATTTTTTCTGAAAGCATGATTTTTTTCTCATCATCTGTTATTTTGTCTGATAAATTGTCATACAGCAACAACTCTGAAAAAGTAGATGCTGTCTCAGCCAATGGCAATGGTGCATCTTGAACCAGAATTGATCTGTCTTGTGCTGTTTGACTATGTACTGCATGGCCTAACTCATGGGCCAATGTGAAAACATCTCTTGTTTTTCCAGTAAAGTTGACTAGAACATATGGAGTTATCTTTGGGGTTAATGTGCTACAAAAAGCCCCGTCTCTTTTTCCTACCCTGACAGATGAATCAACATGTTTTTTATTGAATACTTTTTTGGCAAACTCTTCTAGCTGTGGACTAAATCTTCTCAGCGATTCAAAAACAAGCCTGACTGATTTGTCGTATTGATAATTTTTTTCTTTTATGTTGGCTGCTGCTGGAGCGTATAGATCATACCTGCGTAATTTTTTCATTTTTAGCATTTTTGCTTTTTGTATGAAGAACTTTTGAAATACTGGGGAATTTTTTCTACACACTGTAAGAAGTGATTCTATGGTTTTGTCATCTATGTTATTTCCAATATTTCTCATTGAAATCGGAGATTTGTAACCTCGAATTTCAATTCCCTCATCTTTCCAGTTCAAAACAATGTTTTGGTAAATCTCTCCTATGACGCCCTTGTTTTCTGTATATTTTGTTAGGATTGTTTTGTATGCTGTTTCTCTGATTTTTGGATTTGTACTTCTTATGTAATTTGTAATTTCCTCACGCGTCATCTTTTTTATTTTGCCTTTGACATTCATTTTGTACTCATATGCACTAGTCATCTTGTCGTATAGTTTTACCAGTGCAGAAATTCCAGTAACATCCAAAGTGTTGATAATTTTTTCTTCAGGCTCTGAAAGTGCATATTTGGCAAATAGTCTTTTGTGACTCAGATACTCTGCAAGTTCTCCTGAATCTTTAATCAATCTTTTTGCATTTTTGTCATCTACTTGAGTCTTCCACCACAAATCAAAAAATAAAATTTTATTGGAAATCTCTGATCCTAGCTTTGACATTCTTGTCATAAGTGATGTGGCCTCATCTGACTGTGTATCTGCAGAATATGATAATGATGCATATCCGCCAATCCTGCTCATTTTTTCAGAAATTTCTTCGACTTCATGTAAAATACACATGAATTTTTTTGATGGTATTTTGGGGTCTAGTTTTAATTTTATCTTTTCAAATTTTTTTGCCAGTACTTCTAACTCTCTGATTTGTTTTTGAAATGCAGAGCTCTTTGGATCTTTTGCTAGTTCTGATAGGTCCCATTTGTCAAGTTTGTACTCTGACATATTACTGTCTTATTTTGTCACTATTAAAAAATGCATGGTGTTACGCTAAAAATTAAACCCTTTTGATGTATTTTGATTATTTTTGAGCGGAAAAATTTTGAAATTTTTAACTGAAACTTAAGACCAAAACCGAATCAGGTATTTGGTGAGAGTTCCAATTATAATATGATTTTACAAAATAGTATTTAGGGAATGCTGATGATTACTATGAATCATTTCTACGTGAGTGTTTTAAGTAAATTTTGTAATTAAATTACATGTCAAATAACAATGAAATTGCACCTGCTTGGGAATCTGTACTAGGATTATCTTGGATAATTCTAGATGAAGAATCAACAAAAGATTAGAGCGCCAAATTTCCCAGTATTTGTTTAAACAAATATTGGAATCAGTATTTTTTCAAAGTATCTTTGTATCTCTTGATAGATTCTACGATGATTCCCTTTGCTTCTTTGGATCCTTTCCATCCTAAAATCTCAACTTTTTTTCCTTCCAAATCTTTGTACACCTGGAAAAAATGTCCAATCTCTGAACGATAATGATCTTCGATATCTGTAATGTCTACTGTGTGAAGATATCTGGGATCATTTGTTGAGACACAAATAATTTTGTCATCTAGTTTACCGTCATCTTTCATTTGCAGTAATCCAATGGGTCTTGCCTCGATTAGTATTCCTGGATATGTGGGATTTGTTACAAGCACTAGTGCATCAAGCGGGTCTCCATCTTCAGATAATGTCTGAGGAATAAGACCATAGTCTCCCGGATAATGAAATGGTGAAAATAATACTCTGTCTAGTTTTATCATGTTGTGTTTTTTATCGTATTCGTATTTGTTCATAGATCCCTTTGGAATCTCTACTATTACATTGACTATTTCTGGAATATCTGCACCTGACTCTATGTCATGCCAAAAATTTTTACTCATATAGATCTTAAAACCATATAATCTGTATATGAATTCTATGACTTTTTTTATAAATTTCAAATATTGATTCTACATCTTGTTGTGAATTTGAAAATTCTGATTATGGCAGTTCTTCTTCTACATCAGAGCATGCCTTGTGAACCCATTTTTCTTTAGAGTTTTTGACAATCTCTTTTCCTGTCTTGATCTCCTCGCCACATTCTACGCATTTTCCATTAAATCTTGCTTTCATGACTGCATCTTGATCTCATCTAATTTTAAGTAGAGTTTTCTGATTTTCATACTGGATTTTGAAACTCTTCTCAAACCCAACCAAAAAATATGCAGTCTTTATCAAAAATAATATGTCTAATCACTTTTTTGTTAGTGGTACAGGAGTGAGTATGTTTGTTAAGTGAAGATGATCTGTTTGGCAGAATCTTAAAGGTAAAGAATCTCAAGGAAAACTGCTTCAAGTATCTTGAAGATTCTTCAAAGGAATTGCTTACACAAAAAATCATTTTTGCAATGTCTGAATTGACTTCTGAGAGGATGGGTCCTGTAAAACTATCTGAAATTGCTCAAAAAACAATAGGCCAAAGTGATAAAGGAAAACAGGATCTGGTTCGTCTTACTATAGAAAAATCTCTTTTAAAATGCGGACTGGTAGAGAAACTGCGTTATGCTCCAAACGATGTAAGGTATATCTTGACTGCTTATAGATTTCAGAAAATAAAAGAAATTGATAGTTTTAGGGGCGAGAGCTCTGAGCCAATAGGTAACGTATTTGAATTGCCAAAATCTACATGGCCTATACCTGATGAATTTTATTTGCTATTGGCAAAAAAACATGGCTATGAAAAATCATTAAATAAATTGCATTCTGATTTTGATAATAAATTAATCCCACGTGGAAAATATGAAAGTCTGAATAGCGAATACACAAAGTCTCTAAATCAAATTCGTGATAAATTAGATTCTACATATTCTGGATTGGAAACGCTGGTGATGACAGAATCTTGAGATTCTTACTTTATCTTCTTGTATTTTTGTTTGGCTTGAGTACTTTCATTTACAATGATTCATCATCTTTTGCACAAAGTGGAAACAAACTGTCTGTAAGTTTTGAAGATAATGTTGCTTCTTCATATGATGTTTCTTTATCTGGTGGGAAATTTGCTATTACTCAAGATTATTCTTGGGTGAAAGATGAAACAAGCAGATACAATCTTGTTTCTTACTCTATTGACGGTGGAGAGTCTGTCAAAATTGCAAGATCTGCAAGAGGATCTTTTACTCTGGATATTCCAAGTGATTCATCACAGCTAGTTTTTTCCGCAGTTATACAACATGCATTGACTGTGACAGGCACTAATGATTTTTCATTCTTGCCTTCATCTCCCACACAAGATAATTGGTTTGATTCTGGAACCGAAGTATCAATTAATGTATCCAAAACAACAGAAATTGAGAAAAATAAAGTAAGACAGGAAATTACTGGTTGGTCCCTTGATAAATCTGAATTTTGGAATATTGAAGATGATGGCTCTACATTCTTTGTCACTCCGCCGGTGATCATGAATCAATATCATCTGATTGATTTTTTTGTAACTACTAAATACAAGCTCAATGTAGTTGCTGAAAATGGAGTTACAAGCGGTAGTGGTTGGTACAAACAAGGCGAAACAGTACCGATTGCAGTTGTCTCATCAAATGATGGTTTGATTCTTAATACTTTATCTGAATGGGAAGGAGCAGAAATTGAACATGATGGAAATTCTGCTCAGGTGTTTGTTAATGGACCACTAACAGTAACAGCAAAACTAGAAAAAAATTACAGTCTTTTTATTATGATAATTGTAATTTCAATTCTAGCAGTTGGAGTAGTCATTGCTAAAAAATTCAAGCGAACAACTGTATCCATTCCACAAACTATTTCTACTGTTAATGTGGTAAAAACCCCTGAAACTCAATATATTGAAAAATATGATCAAGAGATTTCTGCATATTTATCTGAGCAAACTTTGGAAAAACTAAATTTGATGCATGAATCTAAATTGATTTCTGATAGCAAGTATTCAAAAATTAAAAAAATATTATAATTTGTTAGAACAAACATGTCTAAAAAATCTGATTTGGAATTGTGACCTTTTTTCTATATCTATCTCTTGTTTATCAATCCTTTTTACATTTATTATTTACACTATCCCAACTAAATCCTACCTTACAGACGTATACTGTTCTATCAACTGGTGCTGCCGAATTAGAATTTGAATCAATTGCAGTATATGTTACTGTGTACTTTCCATCCTTACTTAGATCAAGACTACTATCGTCAATATCTGTGATAACTTCATTTTCATCTGGAACTCCTCCTTTAGTTACTATTCCAATTCCATCTTCCGTATCTGAATATGTCGCACCTAATTCTATATAGATGCCATCTTTGTTAAACTCTACAGGATTGGTACCGCTTAGTGTAATTACTGGCGAGTCTCCGGATCCACCCCCTCCACCAGCTATTACAGAAATCATTCTAATTATGTCCGTCAATCCTGAAGCGGTTACTACAATCTTCCAATTTCCAGATACATCTGGTGTGAAATCAAATGGCTGCTCATCTCCCTTCTTGTTCTTTATTATCTCTGTACTGTTTGGTGCAACAACATCTAACTTTATCTTGTCTGTTTCATCATTGCCACTTTTTCCTATGGCCGAGAATCCTTGTACAGTAAACAATTCTCCAACTATGCCTGATGTATTTCCAGATTCTCCATCTGTAATTACTGCTGTTTCTTTCGTATCCTTACCTTTACCTCCCTTGTCTTTGCTCTTTTCTTTATTATGTCCTGGAGCATCTCCGCTCTTTTCTGGAGTGTCACCAAACACTCCTTTACCATTGCCATGACCTTTGTTCGTACCGTCAAAACTTTCTTTAAAATTGTCTTCAAATGTGCCCTCAAAGTGATTTTCAAAATAATCATCTGGACTGCTATCAAAATTGTCTTCAAAGGAATCAAATTTTGCCAAACCTGGTGGAATCTTTCCTAATCCTAAACCATTACCATTTGCAACACCGTTCTCAGATGGATCGTCTTCTGCTGCTCCAAAACCTGGTGGTAAATCCTTTACTTTATCATCACCATCATCATTATTTTCATTAGTACCTTCATCATAACCAAATAATTTTGCAATGCCTGGTGGAATCTTTCCTAATCCTAAACCATTACCATTTGCAACACCGTTCTCTGATGGATTATCTCCATCTGCTCCAAATCCATTTGGAAGTTCACCTAGGTTTTCATTATTTTCCTTGTTCTCATCTTTTAGCTCCTTCTCAGCTTCCTTGTTCTCATCTTTTAGCTCCTTCTCAGCTTCCTTGTTCTCATCTTTTAGCTCCTTCTCAGC
>Ga0209320_10000193_pt1 | contig 31681 bp, 49 predicted proteins | sample Rifsed13ft4_FD_184008 | JGI IMG/M metagenome (GOLD analysis project Ga0209320, IMG submission 184008) | Soil microbial communities from Rifle, Colorado, USA - sediment 13ft 4 (version 2) | ecosystem: Environmental > Terrestrial > Deep subsurface > Rock core/Sediment | place: Rifle, Colorado... | reverse complement strand
GAGGGAATGCTTTTGGCGGCGGAGGTTGACGGCCAGCCAATCCTGCTTGTTCCCGAAGAGAAGGTCAAGCCGGGAACGTCGATCCATTAGGACGGGTAGCTTAGCGGTTTAAAGCATCAAGCTTATACCTTGAGGATCGAAGGTCCGAATCCTTCCCCGTCCACCAAACCCATTCTTGATTAATTTCTAAGAACCACCTATACTCCATTCCGGAACACATGGCGCCGCTTACTTACAGAAAAACCGTGCTCTTCTTGGGACTCGCCGGGGTACTCTTCTCCGGATACCTCAGCGCCGTCAAGCTGTTTACCACCGCCTGCGCCCTGAACGAATCGTGCCCCTACTTCCTGGGCCTACCGGCCTGCTACTTCGGTTTCGTAATGTTCCTAACCATATTCTCCGCCGCCCTGCTGAGCGCCTCTGGGGCGATCTCAATCAGAGCCGCGGCGCTCGCAAATACGGTTGTCTCTTTTTTGGGAATCCTTTTCGCCGGCTACTTTACCATTCCGGAGATCGGTTACATGCTCTCCGGGAGCGCACCCCGCTACGCCCTCGGTTTGCCGACCTGCGCCTACGGCTTAGTCTTTTACACATTGGTCTTCATTTTGTCCCTCCTCTACCTCAAGAAGAACAGAGTTTAACCCCTATAAAACGTGATATTTTATATCCTCTAGTATTTGTGCCCGTGTTAGAATTAAGAAAATCTGCTAAAAAGGAGGAGAGAACCCATGAACCTCATTGAGGTACGCGGCGACCACTACGAAATTGGTTTTCAGATCGGCCAAGCGACGGCCGTCCAGATTGCCAAAATCCTTCCTTCAAAAGAGCTTTCTCCGGGGATCGAGAAGCGCCTAAACGCGCTGTTCCCACTCCACCGAGATGCTTTTCCTTCCCTGCTATCCGAAATCAAGGGAATGGCGAATGGAAGCGGGCAAGATTACGAGAAGCTTCTGGCTTGGAACTTGTTCGAATCCGGTCTGTTGGGATGTACCAATGTTATCTCGCTAGGGGACGATGGTTTCCTGATCCACAATGAAGACGGGCCGGCCCGCTTTCGGGGTTTGCTGACGCTGGTGAGGGCACAGCTTCCCAGTGGGAAGTCCTTCGTCTCCCTCCAGTATCCCGGAATGCTTCTCGGCAACACGGTTTCCGTCACCTCCGCCGGTCTGGCGTTGAACGTCAACACCCTGTGGCCGGAGCGATTGGCGAACGTGGGCTACTCTTCCAACTTCCTTGCCCGGGCGTTGCTGGAAGCCCAAAATCTGGATGAGGTTCCGGATATCTTGGCGCGGCATCGGCCGCGGATTGACGCCTACCACTGGTTCGTCTATTCTCGATCGGAGGAGAAAGCCCTTTCGATCGAGGTTCTTAAGGACAGAGAGTCGGTGGTTTGGTTGGAAGAGGGTACGCACTTCCATACCAACCACTACCTTCACGCGGATTCGCAAGACGAACCGCAAGAGGATTATCCTTCTTCGCGTGCTCGGCGGGAGCGCCTGCCGCGGTTTTTCAAGGATCTTCCCACCACCAGAGGACGCGCCCCCGGCGCTAGCTTTGTGGGATCCGCCGCCAAAGAGCGGGCCCGTTTGGCGCTCTCTGATCACAAGGGGAAGTGGCCGATCTGCCGGCACGGGGGGGAAGATTCTCTGACCCTGGCGAACGCCTCGATCGATCTCAATACCCTGAAGATGGAGATCGCGGAAGGCCCCACCTGTCAGATTAGAGAGTATTCGGAAGCGTCGGTTTAAAACCCCGACGCTTATTTTTTGCTACTCTTTAATTGAGGGGGTGAGAAAATTTGAAATTTCTTGATCCTTACCGGAAAACATTGCACTGGGTTCTAGACATCGCCTCTCTTTTGAGTCTGGCTCTGGCGACTTACGGAGCTTTTTGGGGAGACTTTTGGCTCGCCTCGACCCAGTGGCTGCTGGTTTCGCTCTGGCTTTTGATTCTCTCCACCCACATTCGCCGAATAGAGTGAGGTGAATGCTAGGTTCGATACCAATCGAGCCGTCCGTCAGAAGTGTTTAAGAGAAAAGCTTCTCCAATCAAAAACCCGCCTCACGGCGGACCCCATTAGTTTGCTCTAGTTTATATAGTTTACAACTCAGCGAGCTCCATTTTCTCCTGAGGAGCGGTGACTTCAATGTGATCAAGATACTTCTCGGTGGTGGAGAGGCGGCGGTGGCCAGCGATTTTGGAAACCAGCACCAGCGAAGCCCCTCGCTTGAGGTGGTGGGCAATAAAGGTGTGGCGCAGATCGTTGACGGTGGCGTCTTCGATTCCGGCCAGTTCCAAGAAACGCTTGATGGTTGAGCGGATGTTCCGCACCAACAGCGATTTACCTGTGCGGGTAATGAAAACGTGGTCGGCTTTGGTTTTGGGACGTTCGTCCAGGTAGGCCTGTAACGCTTTCTGGGAACGGGAATTCAGAGGAACGGTTCTCTCGGGGTGACGATTAAAGGAGGCAATCCGAATTTCCCCGGGACGGCCACCGGTACCGAATTTGGCGTCGGAATTCTCAAGCCGGGACAATTCTCCGATCCGCATTCCGGTCTGCAGAAGCAGCTCCACAATTGCGTAGGTGCGAGCGTCGTTTTGGACGGTATCGCGCAGGGCCCTGTATTCTGTTTCCGAAAGAATCCGCGGAGGCTTGGTTTCGAAGCGCGGATGGGAAACCAGCAAGGCGGGATCATCGGTAATAAACTCGTTAACCTTTAGGAAACGGAAGAAGGTCTTCACCGCATTGGTCTTGCGAGAAACTGATTTGGGGGTATATCCGTTCTTAAGAAGTTTTGCGAGAAATGCTTCGATATCTTCTTTGGAGATTTCGGCGAGATGCGCTTTTCGAAGTTCCTCCAGAAATTCAACCAACTGATCAATGTCCTTGCCGTAAGCAAGAACAGTAGATTGGGAGCGATTCTTATCTCTAAGATGGTCGACAAATTTTCGGTGCGCGTCGCGAATCGGGATCATTCCAGAGAAGATTATCATTAACCCATAGGGTTGTCAAGAGAGGGGATAAAGTCAGTAAAGGCAGTAAAACCAGTTAAGTCAGTAAACAGGAACCTTTCCATCAGATTTATTGATGTTACTGTCTTTACTGCTTTTACTGGTGTTACTATTTTATTGATGAAGCGTCCTGCCATTCTGCTCCTAATTATTTTGGCTCTCTTTTTCCTAACTGCTTTGGTTCGATCCTACATTCTGATTCGGGCGAGAGGTGGGGAATTGGACCGCTTGCGGGGTCAGGTGGACCTACTCCAGGGTAAGGTGGATGAGCGAGAGGGGGCGCTTTCCTACTACAAATCCCCGGAGTTTATCTACAAGGAGGCCCTGGAACAGCTGGGCTGGACCCGCCGCGGCGAAGTGATCCCCGACCTCCCGGATTGGAAGGGTAAGGATATCGAGATCGAGGATAAGCCGGCCGGTTCCTCGATCGCGGCCGTCGCGGAACCACTTCCTTATTGGAAGCGCTGGCGCAACCTATTTTTTGAGAATTAATCTTCCTGTACTATAATTGAGTAACGTAGCGGGCTGGTGGAACGGTTACCACGCCTGGCCCATAACCAGGAGGACCCGGTTCAATTCCGGGGCCCGCAACCAGGCTAGGTAGCTCATCCGGTTAGAGCGCCGCCCTCATATCGGCATCCGCCGGAGGCGGATACGCGATCTATCTTGAGAATCGCCAATCGGCGATGTAGCTCAACGGTAAAGCATGGCCCTCATAAAGCCGAGACGGTGGTTCGACTCCACCCATCGCCACCACGCCGATAGATCGCTCCGCTTCCCGCGGAGCAAGATATAAAGCGGAGGTAGTCGGTTCGATTCCGACCCTAGCCACCATCAGAATCCCACCTTTGATCTTTCCCTTTGGACTGGTTCGAGTGCTATCATTTCTCTGTTATGGAAAAGAAACGAGTTTTAACTGGCGATCGGCCGACCGGTCCGCTTCACCTCGGTCACTACGTTGGGACCCTCAAAGCCCGCCTGGAGCTGCAGGAGCAGGGGAATGAGGTCTTTATCCTCGTGGCGGACTACCACACTCTCACTCGCGGCATCAGCAAGGAAAAAACAGCCCAAATAAAGGTCAACACTAACGAACTCTTGTTGGATTATTTGGCGGTGGGTTTGGATCCTAAAAAGATAACCATCTATCGGCAGTCCGATATTCCCGCGGTCGCCGAGTTAGCACTTATTTTCGGGATGTTAGTGACCGTACCGCGCCTCTCCCGGGTCCCGACTCTCAAGGAAGTGATGCGGGATGAGAAGATTGAAATTCCCTCCTTCGGACTCCTAGGTTATCCGGTCCTTCAGGCGGCGGACATTGCGCTGGTAAAGGGGGAGCTGGTTCCTGTGGGGAAGGATCAATCATCTCATTTGGAGGTGACGCGGGAGATCATCCATCGGTTCAATAGCGAATTCGGCGAGGTCTTCCCCGAGCCGGAAGCCTTGGTCAGGGGTGACGTTCTTCCTGGCACCGACGGCAAAGCAAAGATGAGTAAATCCCTCGGCAATGCGATTATGCTTTCCGACGACGAGAAAACGGTAAAGGGAAAGGTGATGGGAATGTACACCGATCCGACCCGGATCCGACCGACTGACCCCGGCCACATTGAAGGGAATCCGGTCTTCGCCTATCTTGATTCAATTGATTCTTCCAAAGATAAAGTGGCTGATCTCAAAGAGCGCTACCAAAAGGGGACGGTCGGAGATGTTGAGGTTAAAGAGTATTTGGCGAGGATCCTGAACGAATTTTTGAATCCGATTCGAGAGCGAAGGCAAGAATTTTCCAAAAATGCTAACCTAGACGAGATCCTCGAGGCCGGTCGGGATAAGGTTTTGCCGATCGCGCAAGAAACTCTTGCCCAGGTAAGGAAAGCAATCGGAATCGGACGGCTCACTGCGTGAACCTAGATTCGGCGAATGGCCGAATAACGGCCAAGCGAAACGACCTAGCAATTTAGCTCGCTAAATTGAGTAAAAATATGGAACAAAAACGGATGCCCTCAAATCTGAAAAGTCCCTTGCCAAAAGTGCCGACAAAAGTTGGTTTTATCCAGGGGTTATTTCTGGTTTTGCTGATTGGCCTGGTAATCTGGTCTTTCCTTACCCCGCTCTCTCAGCCGGTGGAGCTGCCGATCTCCGAGGTCCTGACCAGGGTCAAGAGCGAAGAGGTGAAGAAAATCGTGGTGGAAGGAACGAAACTGCAGGTCACCTTCAAATCAGGAGCGGAGGCCATCTCCACTCTGGAGACGGGAACGGTGTTTCTGGACACTCTCACCCAGGCGGGAATCGACCCGGCCCTGGTGACGGAAGGGATTCTGGTTCAAGAGGGTTTCCCTTGGGCCAGAATTCTCATCGACCTGCTGCCGGTTTTTGCCATCGCAATTCTGTTCTTCTTTTTCCTCCGCCAGGCGCGCGGCGGCACCAACGATATTCTTTCTTTCGGCCGTTCGCGGGCGGAACTCTTCGTCCGCAACCGGAAGTCACGGGTGACTTTTTCTGATGTGGCCGGAGTGGACGAGGCCAAACGGGAACTCGAGGAAGTGGTGGATTTTCTTAAGAATCCTGGCAAGTACCGGGCGCTGGGAGCGCGGATTCCTAAGGGAGTTTTGCTCGTCGGGCCGGCCGGTACAGGAAAGACACTGATGGCGCGGGCGGTGGCCGGTGAGGCTAATGTGGTTTTCTACTCGATGTCCGGGAGCGAATTTATGGAGATGTTGGTGGGAGTGGGTGCGGCGCGGGTGCGGGACCTTTTTGACACCGCCAAGCGCAACGCCCCGGCGATTATTTTCATTGACGAAATCGAGTCGATTGGCCGCCAACGGGGGTCGAGCATGACCGGTGGGCACGAGGAAAGGGAGCAGACTCTCAACCAGATTCTATCCGAGATGGACGGTTTTACTCCCACCGACAACGTGATTGTCCTAGCCGCGACCAATCGCCCCGAACTGTTGGATCCGGCGCTGACCCGCCCGGGCCGTTTCGATCGGCGGGTGGTTTTGGATCTGCCCGATATCGAAGGTCGGAAGGAGATCTTCAAGATCCACATGCGCGGAAAGCCGATGGGACCGGACGTCGATCTGGATAAAATTGCGAAGCGCACGGTTGGTTTCTCGGGAGCCGATATTGAAAACATGCTCAACGAAGCGGCGATCTTAGCCGCTACTTTGAATAAAAAGGCGGTCGGAATGCCCGATTTGGAAGAAGCGGCAACCAGAGTTAAGCTCGGGCCGGAAAAGAAACGCCTCCAGTCGCCGGAAGAGCGCCGGATGACCGCCTATCATGAGGCCGGGCACGCGATTGTTGCCTCCCAACTCCCCCACATGGATCCGGTCCACCGCGTCAGCATTGTTTCTCGGGGGTTGGCGCTGGGATTCACTGAGATTCCGCCGGCGACGGACCGCTACCATCACACCAAGACCGAGCTCCTGGAACGGGTGACTTCTCTCCTGGGTGGGCGGGCGGCTGAAGAAGTCATTTTCAAAGAGTTCAGCGCCGGGGCGTCTTCCGATCTCGCTCAGGCGACGATGATCGTGCGGAAGATGGTGATGGAGCTGGGAATGTCCATCCTCGGACCAATCTCTCTTGCTTCCGGGGAGATGGAGTGGTATGGAGTTTCGCATGAGCAGGGAAATTTCATTTCCGAAGAAATGGCGGGGAAGGTTGATCGGGAAGTCGTTAAGATCTTGGGAGAGGCTTACGCCCAAGCCAAGAAAGTCTTGGAAAAGAATCTCCCCAGGATGGAAAAGGTGACCGACGCTCTCCTAGAGAAAGAAACTCTGGACGAGGAAGAATTCCGCAAGCTCGTCGGCTAGCGGATCGGTTCAGATAATCGTATTTCAATCTGCTCATTTAACTGAGCCGATGAACCGATAAAAATATGAACCGATTAGTACTAATCGATACTCTCAATTTCTTCCACCGGGCTTTTCATGCTTATCCTCCCCAGTTAACGACGCTCCAGGGCGAATCGATCAATGCGGTCTACGGTTTCGCCACAATGCTTTTTAATCTTGGAGTGGAGTTGAAGCCGACCCACCTTGCCGTCGCCTACGAATCAGAAAAGGAACCGACTTTTCGGGTTTTGGAATTCCCCGCTTACAAAGCGACCCGGGTGCCTCTTCCTCCAGAAGAACAGGTCCAATTTGACTCCCAGCTCCCGCTTCTGGGAGAGTTCCTCGCCGCCGCCAAGATTACGGCGCTGCGAGCGGAGGGATTTGAAGCCGACGATCTGATCGGGACCGCCGTTCACCAACTTCCCTCGGATACCGAGGCCGTCGTCGCTTCCAACGACCGGGATCTGACTCAGTTGATTAGTCCCCGGGTCCATTTCTACCTTCCCGCTGTTGGCAGCAAGCAGAAGGCGAAGCTCTACGGGGAGAAGGAGTTCTTTGAAGAGTACGGCTTCCCGCCCGCGCAGATGGTCGATTACAAGGCCCTTCGAGGAGATCCTTCCGACAACATCCCCGGAGTGCGGGGGATCGGAGAGAAAACCGCAGCGGAACTGGTGAAGAGGTACGGAACGGTGGCGGATATTTACAAGCACATTCTGGAAATCAGACCCGCCGTTGCCCAGAAGCTCGCCGACGGCAAGAAGGAGGCCGAGCTCTCTTACAAGTTGGCAACGATTGTGACTGACGCCCCGGTCAAGATCGATTATGAGAAGCTTCGTTTCTTAGGGTTTGACCGGCCGGAAGTGCACGCCCTTTTCGAGAGGTGGGGATTCCGGTCTCTCCTGAAAAAGATGGCCGGAGAGGAACCGGTACCGGACAATAAAGACCAAATGAAGCTGCTATGAAGATTGCGCTAGTGCATGATTTCCTAGATCAATATGGGGGAGCGGAGCGGGTGTTGGAAGCGATTCACGAGATCTTTCCCTACGCTCACGTCTACACTAGCCGACACGATCCGACCAAGCTTCCGTTGCGAATGCGGAACTGGGACATCCGTCCTTTTAAACTTCCCAAACTCCCCCTGGCGCATTTTCTGAAGTACTACACCGCCTTTTACCCCTTTCTCTTTGAGAACTTGGATCTACGGGAGTACGACCTGGTAATTTCCTCGACCGCTTTTTTTGCCAAAGGGGTACTGGTGCGGCCGGGAGCGGTTCACATCTCATACATCCACACCCCGCCCCGGTTTCTCTACCATTACCGAGCCGAGACGGGGAAGCGAGAGCTACTTTTCTATCGGCCGATTCTGGCGCTGTTAGACAATTTCTTCCGGATTTGGGATTACCGGGCCGCCCAGCGCCCGGATTTCATTGTGGTGAATTCTCGGGAGGTTGCCCGGCGGGTGAAGAAGTTTTACGGTCGAGAAGCGACCGTGATCTATCCTCCCGTGGAACTCCCTAATCAACCAAAAAACCAATCAACAAAACAACCCAAAAACCAGTTCTACTACCTCGTTGTCTCTCGGCTTTTAGGTTATAAACGAATTGACCTTGCGATTAGGGCGGCAAATGAGCTCCGAGTCCCACTCAAGATTATCGGTACGGGGAGGGAAGAAACACGGTTGAAAAGAATGGCCGGATCGACCGTGGAGTTCTTAGGTTTCTTGAGTGACGAAAAGATATCAGAACTTTATCTAGGTTGCCAAGCTCTTATTTTTCCCACAGATGAGGACTTTGGAATCGTACCAGTTGAAGCGATGTCTTTTGGCAAACCAGTGATTGCGTTTGCGAAGGGGGGTGCATTGGAGACGGTAATCGCTGGAAAAACCGGTGAATTCTTCAAAGAACCGACCATGGATTCTCTGATCGAAGTTTGGCGTAGCTTTGATCCTTCCAACTACAAAGCAAAGGACTGCATCACGCAGGCGAAGAAATTCTCCAAGGAACGATTCCTCAAAGAGTTCTATAATTTCATAGAATCAGAAATAGATCATGCCTGAACTACCGGAGGTTGAAACGATCCGAAAACAACTCAATAAAGAAGTCGCCGGTCTTTCCGTTGTCGATATCTGGACCGACGCTCCAAAGATGATCAGGCCGTCCCAGAGGGAGGTTCTCAAGCGCACCAAAGGGCAGAGAGTCACGGCCGTGGAGCGGCGGGGAAAGCTTTTGATTTTTCGCCTTGCTGGAAAGGAAAACCTCGTTCTTCATCTCCGGCTTTCCGGCCAGTTGTTTCTCCACAAACCGAATGACTCTCGCGACCCGTTTCTCCACGTGATTATTAAACTCTCCAACGGCAAAGAATTGCGCTTCAACGACCAGCGGAAATTTGGCTACATAAGTTTGGTGGCATCGGACGAGGATCTGGAGAAAATCGTGGCGGGATACGGCCCGGAGCCGTTTGCCGATCTGACCCTCGAGAAATTCTCCGCCGCATTAAAGAGATCCGGCCGGGCGATCAAAGTTCTCTTGCTTGATCAGAAAGCAGTCTCGGGGATCGGCAACATTTACGCCAACGAGGCGCTCTGGTTGGCGAAGATTCATCCGGAGGCAAAATCCTCTTCCATCTCCGATTCTCAGATCAAAAGCCTATACGAAGCGGTGCTGAAGGTTTTGGAGGATGGATTGCGTTTGGGCGGAGCGACCATTGCCGATGACAAGTACCGCAACCTCTACGGCGAGCGGGGAAATTACGCCCAGGTGGTGCGGGTCTACCAACGAAAAGGCCAACCTTGTCAGCGATGCGGACATAAGATAGAGTATCTTAGAGTTGGGCAGAGAGGAACGTTTGTCTGTTCGAACTGTCAACGCCTAAATACTTAAAAACCTATCCCGAGAGGAGGAGATAATCGTGGAGACTTTTTCGCCGATCCTGGCGCAATCCTATGCGCTGGCGGTGGCCGAACTTCGCACCTGCTACGATGAGCGCGGTATTGTTGCCGGCCGCCACCAATACGATGACTACTGGACGAGGGATGCCGGGTTTGCCTGGATGGCCGCTCTAGAACTGGGTGATTGGCAAGTAGCTCAAAGGCACCTGGAATTCCTATCTCGGCTACAGCGTAGGGACGGGATGATTCCCTTTCTCATTCGGCGGCATCTCTCTCCGTTCGCGATGTGGGACATTAAGATCAGGATCCCGCCCCGGCCGAAATTCCGCAGCCACAAATCGCTGTTTCTTTCGGAAGTAATTGACAGCAATCCCTGGTTTGCGATTGGACTGGCCGACTTGGTGGCGCATACCCGGGAAGCTTTTTTGCTTACCGACCTGATTGCCCATATCTACCCCGCTTTGGGTTGGTGTTTGGGAAAAGTAGGGCCGGACGGTTTGGTGAGGGAAGGAATCCTGGCTGGTTGGAACGACGGTATCTTGAAATCCGGCCGAACCCTGCTCAACAACGTAATCTTCTATCAGGCTTTCAACCGGTGGAGCGGTCTTGATCCCGATTTTTCCACCGCCGCTCGGGGAATCAAGGAAGCTCTGCAGCGGGATTTCTTTAACGGCCATTACTTCATCGACTGGATTAATCGAAGGCCCCACAACTACTTCGATAGCAACGCCAACTTTCTCGCGATTCTCTGGGGCGTGGCGGACCAATACCAAGCCGATCGGATCATGGACTTCGCGTTCGAGAACCTGCTCGATCCTCCTCTGGTGAAGCTGGTTCATCCGCGCTATCGCCCTGGACTGATCGATCCCGCGAATCGCTTGCTCAGGGTGGCGGACTACTCCGATGGTCGTCTCTACTGGCTGGATACGGCTTGCCTCTTCGTTCTGGCCCTGGAAAAGATGGGGCGGAAGAGGGAAGCGGAAGATTTTCTGTTCTGTTTGGCGAGTTTAGTCATCAAACACGGCGGCGTCTATGAGATCTACGATCGGAGTTTCCAGCCGGTCCGGCGTTGGAACTGCCGAGCCGAGCATCCCTTCGCTCGTTCCGCGGGACTGTTCGCCCTCGCTTGCCGGAAATTAGGATTGGTTTAAGCCAAGTTGGATCCCCAGCTTGGCTTTTTTCTCTCTCCAGGCGTGCTAGATTTAATCTTGTTGCGATGTTGATTAAGAAAATTTCCCTCGAAAACTTTCGAAGCTATCCCAAAAAAGAGTTTGAGTTCAAAGAAGGAGTCAACCTGGTGGTCGGCCCCAACACCGCCGGCAAGAGCAATCTTCTGGAGGCTGTTTTCCTGATTGCTTTTGGCAAATCACCGCGGGCCGATCTGGATCGCGAGATGGTCCGGGGGGAGGAGAAGCTGGGTTTCGTTCGTGCGATCGTTACGGGAAGCGACGACCGGGATTTGGAGGTGGTGCTGACCGAAACCGGCAAGCGTTTTCGGGTGAACGGGGTCGGTCGGCGCCTGGCCGATTTCTCTCAGCACTTCCACGTGGTGATGTTTTCTCCCGAAGATCTTAATCTCGTCACCGGTACTCCCGACCGGCGCCGGCGGTTTATCGATTTCGCGCTGGGGAGCGTTGACCCTCGCTACGCCCGCGCTTCGACCGAATTTGACCAAGTCCGCAAACGCCGGAATCGGCTCTTGGAGCAGATCAACAAGAGTTTTGCTTCGGAGGAAGAGTTGGGTTTTTGGGACGCCAAATTTCTGGAGCACGGTACTCTTCTGCAGGATAAGCGGAAAGAATTTTTCAACGAAATCAATCAAGAGCTTGGAACTGAAAAAATGGAGCTCGGCTACCAACCTTCTGGATTGACAGCGGATCGGCTTTTGGAGTATCGGCCGCGCGAAATCGCGGCGGAAACTTCCTTGATCGGCCCGCACCGGGACGATTTTACATTTGAGATTGGAGAGCGCGATCTTGCGGCCTACGGTTCTCGGGGCGAGCAGCGTAAAGCGGTGCTGGCACTGAAGGAAGCTGAGCTGCGCTTTGCGGAGAAGAAGATCGAGAACCGGCCGGTTTTACTCTTGGACGACATCTTTTCCGAACTGGACGAAGAAAATCGCGCCCGGGTTTTTGATTTGATCGGTGAGGGCCAGACGATTATCACTACGACCGATCTCAACCACATTCCCGCTTCTCTTCAAAAAGGTCTTTCGGTAATCCGGCTCTAAATTAAAAAGCGAAGATTATTTATCTTCGCTTTGAGGTTGCGAACAAGACCAGGGTGGCAACTCCCATGTTCCCGTAGAAGTAGAGGTTTTTCAATAGCTCATAGACCGCGAGTCCGATGATTAGAATTACCATAATCAGGACGGCGAGGGCGTTCCGCATGTTTCCTCCTCTTTCGATTTTTCTGATTCAAATCATACCATGCGACTATGGGATTTCAACCGTTTCATCGGTTAAGCTAACATATAAGCGATGCTTTTTTCTAAACTGGCGCAATATTTTTCGCGGATCGAAGCCACCCCCAAACGCTTAGAGATTACCGCAATTCTCGCGGATCTTTTGAAAGAATCTTCTCCTGAGGAAATCGATAAAATCTGCTATCTCGTGCTTGGTCAGCTCGCCCCTCTCTACGAGGGCGTGGAGTTTAATCTCGCCGGAAAAATGCTGCTGCGGGTGATGACGGATGCCTACATGGTTCCTGGAGCGGAGGTCGAGAAAATCGCCAAAGAGAAAGGGGATCTAGGGGATGCGGCAGAGGAATTGGCGAAGAGGTCTAAAGTTTCCGGTTCACGGTTAACAGTCGGACAGGTGTATGCGAAGCTGCGGCAGATCGCCGAGGATTCCGGAACCGGCTCGCAGGAACGCAAGGTCCGGGAAATGGCGGGGCTCTTCCAATCCCTCGATCCGCTTTCGGTTCGGTATGTTGCTCGGATTCCGGTGGCAAGCTTACGGTTAGGTTTCTCGGATAAAACCATCCTCGATGCGCTTTCGGTCGCCGAAGCGGGGGATAAATCCCTTCGCCCTCTGATCGAGCGGGCCTACAACGTCTCGGCCGACATCGGCCGGATCGCTCAGTTCGTTAAGAGTAAGGGAGCAAAAGGTATAGAAAAGATTGAAGTCACAGTGGGGGTCCCGGTGCGGATGGCGGCGGCGGAACGCCTGCCGACCCCGGCGGAAATCTTGGAGAAAATGGGTGGGAAGCTGGCCGCCGAGCCGAAGTATGACGGCTTTCGGGTTCAGGTTCACCTGGACAAAAGCCGCAAGCAGGCGGCGGATAATGAGGGCGTTGAGCAGCCGGCTCTGGCCGGATTGGTCGGGGTGGAAAAAGGTTCCTGGGTGCGAATCTTCTCCCGCAATCTGGAGAACACCACTCCGATGTTTCCGGAGATCGCCGCCGCCGCCCAGAAACTGGCGGCGAAATCATTAATCTTCGAGGGCGAAGCGATCGCCTACAATCCCGATACTGAAGAATTTGAACCGTTCCAAGAAACCGCCAAGCGGAAGCGGAAGTACGGAATCAAGGAAAAGGCGGTCGAACTCCCTCTCAAAGTTTTTGCCTTTGATTTGCTTTACCTCGATGGCCGAGATCTCACCCGGGAACCCTACGAAACCCGGCGGCGGGCGCTGGAGAAGCTGGTTTCCGGTCATGAGGACACGATTATCCTCGCCGAAGAGCGGGTTTTCACCAATGCGAAAGAGCTGGAGAAATTCTTTTTGGAGGAGATCGAGCACGGGTTAGAAGGGATTATGACAAAACGATTGGACGGAGTTTATCAAGCGGGAGTGCGCAATTTCAATTGGGTCAAGTTGAAGCGGGTCGAGGAGGGGAAACTGGAGGACACGATCGATTGCGTTGTTCTCGGCTATTACACGGGCCGAGGTAAACGGACCCAGTTCGGGATCGGGGGATTCCTCGTTGCCGTTTACGATGACAAAAACGACACTTTCAAAACGATTTCCCGCGTTGGCTCCGGTCTAACCGATGAGGAATGGCGGGAGATGAAGAAGCGGGTGGATGCCCTTAAGACCAAGGAAAAACCCAAGAACGCGGATGTTGCCAAAGAGCACAATCCAGATGTTTGGGCCGAGCCTTCCATCGTGGTGGCGATCCGGGCCGATGAGATTACCAAATCTCCGTTGCACACGGCGGGTGGGTTGGCCCTGCGCTTCCCCCGTCTGATGGCTTTCCGTGACGATAAAAATCCCGAACAAGCGACAACGGTCGCTGAAATGGAAGAGTTGTTTCGGCAGCAGCGAAAACGCTAAACTCAAGTTGATTAATTTTCGATGGGGGGTGATTTGAATGGCTAAAACTCAAATCGGATTAGAAGAAAATTTGACGGGAGCACTGGCCTACGTTTTGGGATTTGTATCGGGAATCTTCTTTCTTTTGACGGAGAAGGAGAACAGATTCGTCCGCTTCCACGCGATGCAGTCCACTGTTCTTACCGGCGGATATTTCGTGTTGAACTTTGTCATCGGATACATTCCGGTAGTCAATGTTCTCTGGTTGGTGATCAGCGTTCCGCTAGGGCTGGCGCTTTTGGTTCTCTGGTTCTATCTGATGTATCAGGCCTATCAGGGTAAGGAATACAAGTTGCCGGTGGTGGGAGATATCGCGGAAAAGCAGCTAGGCAAACTCAAAGTTTAACTTTGATAGCGGACCTAATCAGGGCAAAAGAAATTATGCTTCGCGATCACCTCGCCGCGCGGGGCATTGTTGATGTATATATTCTATCCGCATTTCGCGGAGTTCCTCGTGAAGCCTTCGTCCCTCCCAATCTGGTTGGTCTAGCGTATGAAGATAACCCGTTGGATATCGGGAGCGGTCAGACGATTTCCCAACCATACACGGTCGCTTTTATGACCCAACTCCTTGATCCTAAGCCCGGCGATACTGTCTTGGAAATCGGAACCGGTTCGGGGTATCAGGCCGCAATTATTTCTCGTTTGTGTCGGAAAGTTTACACAATCGAGCGGTTTGAGGATCTCGCGAAAAAGGCGGTCGGAATTCTTAAGAAGCTCAAATACGGTAACGTGGAAGTTATCGTCGGCGACGGGAGTCTTGGCTTGCCCTCCGTAGCCTTGGCGAAGGACGGGTTCGACGGGATCATTGTCACCGCCGCCGCGCCCGGAATTCCCCGGCCGCTGCTGGAACAGCTCAAAGTTGGTGGGAGATTGGTGATTCCGGTGACCGTTTCGACCGGGCTCAAGATCATGCAGGAGATGCTCAAGATCACAAAAACGGAAAAAGGATTTCAAGAGGAACGGTATCCCGGGTTTCGCTTTGTTCCGTTAGTCGGAAAACACGGATATGACAAATGACACAGCGCTAGCGAGTAATTTGTGCAACCGAGCGAAGCGAGGACGGCATATCTGGTATTTTCATTCTAAGTATGATCGGCCTTAACCGCTTCTACCGTCGCCCGCTCAATTCACTCTATTTGACCACCTCGATCCTGCACTTTGGGCTTTCGATGATCGGAATTTTTGTGCCGATCTACATCTTTCAGCTTACCGGCAACTTTTACTATTTGCCGGCTTTTTACGGGGTTCTTTCTTTGACAGCGATCTTTTCTCTTCTGGCCGCTCCGACTTTTTTGCTTCGGTTGGGAGCCGGCCGCAGTGTCTTGCTGGCCAATGTTTTTCGGATCCTAAACCTTCTTCTTTTGCTCTTAGCCGCCCGCAATCCTTTATTGATTTTACCGGCGGCTATTTTCGAAGGTCTGACCATCCCCACTTTCTGGGTAACCTATCACAGTGTTTTCCTGGCCTCCGGAAAGGATGGGGAATTCGGACGCAAGATCGCCTGGATGGGGGTTTTTGTTTCGGTGGTTTCGGCGCTGGCGCCGTTCTTCGGCGGGTTGGTGGTGGCAACCTTCGGATTTCCCGTCCTCTACGGGCTGGGGATGCTGCTGATCCTTCTTTCCAGCATTCCGATTCTTTGGGTCGGCGACCATCTCGGATTCCGTTTCGTTGGAGCGAAGCAGATTCTGGCGGAAACTTTTTCCCGCCCCTGGCGCCCGGTCCTGACCGGATTCCTAGGGATCAGGTTGGAGAATGTGATCGCTGCTCTCTTTTGGCCGCTTTTCCTCTTTGGGGTGGTGAAGTCATTCACCAACTTGGGAGCGGTGACTTCCGTTTTTGCGGTGGTCGAGGTGGCGCTAATGGTTGTCGCCGGGAGAGTGGTGGATTCTCTCGGAAGCCGCCGGGTTTTTAAGGCAGGGGCGTTGTTCCTGGCGCCGTTTTGGTTCCTTGTCGGATTTTTCCCGGGCATTTTGGCACTGGCGGTTCTCAATGCTTACCGGGGGTTGGTGGCTCCTTTTTATGGGATTGGGGCAGAATCTCTGTTTTACAAACTGGCCGAAAAAGACCACTTCCTTTCAGTGATCAAGCGGGAGGTCAGCATTCACCTCTCGATTCTGGTTTCGGTTTTTATTTGCGCTGTTCTTTGGTTTTTCTTTCCAGCGAACTGGCCGGTTCTGCTCATCCCCGCCGCGCTGGCCTGCTTCTTGGCGATTACCTTCACCCGCGCCAAATAGTGCTAATTTGATAGTGATGATTTATCTCGGAACCGACCACCGCGGGTTTGAGCTCAAGGAAAAGATCAAGACTTGGCTGGCAGATTGGAAAATCCCTTTTGAGGACCTCGGCAACACCGTCTACGATCAGACCGACGACTATCCCGATTTTGCCGCTCAGGTCGCCCGGCGAGTGGCGGAAAGTCCTGAAGAAAACCGGGGGATTATGCTTTGCGGGTCGGCGGTGGGGGTGGACATCGTTGCCAACAAATTCCGAGGCGTGCGCTCGGCCGTGGTCTGGAGCGACGATGCGGCACTAGTGAAACAGTCCCGTCAGCACGACGGCGCCAACGTGCTCGCCCTGCCGGCCGATCACCTAACCGAAGAACAGGCCAAAAACATCGTGAAACTCTGGCTCGAAACTCCTTCCCCCAGCGAGGAGCGGCACCTTCGCCGCCTCCAGAAAATCGCCGATCTGGAAGTCCAGCCGTAAAAAGGACGCCCCGCCAAAGAAAAAGCGAGGGGTTTTAATCCTCGCCAGCTGGCAGTCTAACTCTCCGGGGGGAAGATCTCGCTCACGCGCTTGTTGGCGAGTTGGTCGTACGGATTCTCTCGCCATCGGCGTCTCGGGTGTTCCTCAGGAAGGATCATATTCAAGATTTCCCACATGTACTTCGGCCGCCGCGCTCGCTTCGCCACCAGCCTCTCGGGGAGTTTCAGCCATCTCCGAACGATCCTCAACAGGTTCATCTTTCTCTCCTCCTTCGGCTTTTCGCCGCAAGAATTTCTCGCCGCACTTTTGGCAGACCCGACGGCCCTTGAAGACGGCTTCTTCCAGAGTGATGATGCTTCTTCGATATCGGCGCCACGCGGAGCGCATCTCTCCTCCTTTCCTAATTGGTTAGTTTTATCCTATCACGGGCCGTTTCTTTGACTGGGCCGACGTTGGTAGAATGAGGCAGAAATGGTTGAGGTCGTTCCATCTCTTCTAGTCAACACCCGGGAAGAATTTCTCCAGCGCTTTGATCTGGTCGCCTCCCACGTCGATCGGGTCCAGTGGGATATCATGGATGGCATTTTCGTCGACAACACCACCTTTTCCGATCCCCTGGTGTTGGACGAGATTGATAAGCTGGGCTACAACCCGCCCCCGAAGATCGAAGCCGATCTGATGGTTTCCGATCCCGCGAACTGGATTGAACGTCTCCACCACCCCGGGGTGGAGCAGTTGATCTTCCACGTTGAGTCCTCTAAGGATTGGGAACCAATCTTCGCCCAGGCTCGGGCGATCGGCTTCACCATCGGCCTCGCCGCCGAGCCGGAAACCCCTCTCGCCGGCTACGAAAAAATTCTGGAAAAGGTGGATCGCTTCCAGGCGATGGGTGGGCAGAGCGGTTTTGGCGGACAGAAGTTCAACCCCGCGGTCCTGGAGACGATTAAGAAAGTCCGGAGCAGGTTTCCAAACCTGCCGATTTCGGTTGATATCGGGGTGAACGCCGAAACGGCGCCGGCGATGCTTGCCGCGGGAGTAACGATTCTGGTAGCGGGTTCAGCCATCTTCAAAGCCGAGGATGTCCCCAACGCGATAGAATCTCTAAGAAATGGACGGCCGTCTACAACGTCCTAGATTTCCGAAGGAAATAACGGCCGTCCACAGCGACCTAGCATTTTAAAGAAACAAAAATGGACGGCCGAAGAAACGACCTACCATTTTAGAGAAACAAAAATGTCAAAGTTTAAGAAAATCACCATTTTTGGTTTCGCGGACGCAAAAGAGGGCGATCAGGTCTGGAAGGATGCCTTTGCGACGACCAAACTCCTGGCGGAGAGCGGTTACACGATTGTGAACGGCGGCGGGCCGGGAGTAATGAAAGCCGCGACTCTGGGCGCCCACGCTGGCGGGGGAAAAACCATCGGTGTCAGCTTTTACCCCAAAAACGCCCCCCTTTTTGAAGGCCGCGATAAGACCAACCTGATCGACGAGGAGATCGTGACCGAACACTACATCGACCGGACGATGAAGCTGCTGGACGCGGGCGACGCCTACATCGCCTTTAAAGGCGGAACCGGTACCCTCTCGGAATTCGGGATGGCCTGGGGTCTGGCCCGCCTCTATTTCGGCCACCACAAGCCCTTCATTCTTTTCGGCGAGTTCTGGCGGGACATGTTGGCGGCTTTTGAGAAAAATATGTATATTAGAGGGGAGGAGATGAAGGTCTACCGGATTGTGGACAGCCCGGAGGAAGTTTTGAAGGAGATCCGAAGGTTGGAAGCGGACAACGACGGCCCGGCCGTTGTTTACTAATGACACAGCGCAAGCGAGTAATTATTGCAACCGAGCATCAGCGAGGACAGCATTAATATGCAATTTCCCAAGAAAGAACACTACAGCGTAGATGAGCTCTACAAAATGGCGAACGAGATGAGGGTTGACCTCATTAAGATGCTGACCAAAGCCGGTTCCGGCCACTCCGCCTCACCGTTGGGGACGATGGAGATCTGGACCGCCTTCTACTTCCACATCCTGAACCACAACCCCAAAAAGCCCGATTGGGAAGAGCGGGACCGCCTCCTGCTCTCCTGCGGCCACTACTGTCCGGTTCGCTACACGGTAATGGCCCACGCTGGCTATTTCCCCCACGAAGAGCTCTGGACCCTGCGGAAATACGGCACCCGCTTGCAGGGGCACCCGGAGCGGGAGCGCTTGCCGGGAGTGGAAACAACCTCCGGTCCGCTCGGTTCGGGCCTCTCTCAAGCCGCCGGGATGGCGAAGGTTGCCAAGATGGACGGCAAAAAGTGGTGGACCTACGTGCTGATGAGCGACGGGGAACAGCAGACCGGCCAGATCTGGGAGGCGGCGATGTTCGCCGGCAACAACAAGCTTGGTAATTTGATCGGAATTCTCGACCGCAACAACATCCAGATCAACGGGTTTACCGAAGACGTGATGCCGTTGGAGCCCCTGATGCAGAAATACGAGGCCTTCGGTTGGCACGTGCAGGATATCGACGGCCACAACATCGAGGAGCTGATCGACGCCGTCAACAAGGCCAAAGCCGTCTTCAACAAGCCCTCTCTGATCCTGGCTCACACGATTCCGGGGCGGGGAGTGGAGTTTATGGAGCGGAAGTATGAGTGGCACGGCAAGCCGCCCAATCCGAAGGAAGCGCTGGAAGCGATTAGGGAGATCAGAACTCTTGGTGGTAGGATCAGGAGCGAACACGAATAATGCCAATAAACAAAGCCGCAAAACTGGTTGAAAACATCTTGGACAAGGCCAAGCTGGAAGCCAAACCCACTCGGGATGGATTCGGATTGGGAGCGGTGGCGGCCGGCAAAAAGGATCCGAACGTAGTGGTCCTCTGCGCGGATTTGTCGGAGTCGACCCGGGCCCAGATGTTCCAGAAGGAATTTCCCGATCGGTACGTCGAGGTGGGAGTGGCGGAGCAGAACATGGCCTCCCTCGCCGCCGGGATGGCGCTCGCCGGCAAGGTGCCCTTTATCGCCTCCTACGCCGCTTTTTCTCCGGGGAGAAACAACGAACAGATCCGGACGACCATTTCGCTGAACAACGCTAACGTTAAGATCATGGGGGCCCACGCCGGAGTTTCGGTCGGACCGGACGGGGCGACCCACCAGGCGCTGGAGGACATGGCGCTGATGCGGGTCCAACCCAACATGAAGGTTTTTGCGCCCTGCGATGTTTGGGAAGCCAAGAAAATCGTCGAAGCGATCGCCCAGATCTACGGCCCGGCCTACATGCGCTTTGCCCGCGATAAAACGCCGGTGATTACGACCGCAGAAACGCCGTTTGCGATCGGCGTGGCTCAACTTTTTTGGGAATCTGCCAAAGAAAAAGTGGATGTGGCGATCTTCGCCTGCGGACCGTTGGTGCACGAGTCGATTTTGGCGGCCGCGGTGCTTGAAAAAGAGGGTTTGGGAGTGGAGGTTTACGACAGCTCGTCCGTCAAGCCGCTTGATGAAAAAACTGTTCTCGCTGCCGCGAAAAAGGCCGGAGCGGTTGTGACAGCGGAGGAGCACCAAGCCAAAGGCGGGTTGGGAGGGGCGATTGCCGAATTTCTGGGAGAGAACCATCCTGTTCCAGTAATTAGGGTCGGCGTGAAGGACCGTTTTGGCGAATCCGGCGAGCCGGACGAGTTGATGGTGGCTTTTGGACTGGTCGCCAAAGACATTGTTGCTGCTGCCAAGAGAGCCGTAGAGCTGAAGAAGTAATAAAGAGTAATTTAATTGTTCCTTATAGTATATTAATATACTATAACAGACTGGGTATATTTAAATGAATTCAAGAGAAATTTTTGAACGGGCAAGACAAGAGGGTTACGCGGTTGGGGCTTTTAACGCCGCCAATTTGGAGACTCTAAAGGCAATTGCCCAGGCGGCGGGGGCGCAAAAAGCGCCGGTGATCGCCGAGAGCTCCCACGGCGAGACCGAATTTATTGAGGCCGCTAACTTGGTTGATGTTGTCCGCAATTTGAGTGAAGAGTTCAGCGTGCCGATGCTCATCAACTTGGATCATTCCCCTTCGGTGGAGGCGGCCGAGGAGGGCATCGCCGCCGGTTACGACCTGATTCACATCAACGCTTCCAAGCTGCCATACGAGGAGAATGTCGCCGCTACCAAAAAGATTGCCGAGGAAGCCCATGCGAAAGGGCTCTTGTGCGAGGCGGAGCTGACGCCGATCGGAGGAACGAGCGCGGTCCACGAGGAGAAAGCCGAGGACGTGGTGGCTCAAGAGAAGATGACCGATCCGGACCAGGCCGAGGATTTCGTCGGGAGAACGGGGATTGATACTCTCGCCGTTTCGATCGGTAACGTCCACGGGGTTTACGCGAGCGAGAAGCATCTCGATTTGGACCTTTTAGCGAAGCTGCGGGAGCGGCTTTCCTGTTTCTTCAGCCTGCACGGGGGGAGTACCATCTCGGAAGAACAGGTCCGGAATGCGATCAAGATTGGCAAAATCGTTAAGGTGAACGTCAACACCGAACTCCGGATTGCCTACCGGAAAACACTGGAGGAAACTCTCAAATCTTCGGATGAAGTGGCGATCTACAAGATTATGCCTCCCGTGATCGCGGCCGTTCAAAAAATTATCGAGGCCAAAATCACCCTCTTCGGCTCCGCCGGCAAAGCTTCCTGAAAAACAAAAAAGCAGCGAATTTGGGTTCGCTGCTTGGTAGTCGTTCCCGACAAGATTACCGGTTGAGATAGTCGGTGTAGTCTTTCTGCACGGTGAAGCCGAAGTGCTTCGCCAGCCGTTGGGCGCGCCGAAACTCTCTTCGGCTTTTCCGGAAGACCCATTTCCAGTTGAGGCTGTCTTTCAGCAGCTTCTTGGCGTTCTTCTCAGCCTTTTTCCTCTCTGGCGATTTATCCTCGAGATCGATGGACTCGCTCATTCCGGCGAGAAACCCCTTGGCGCAGGCACGTTGGTAGCGGCGGAAAATGTCGAGTGGCTCGGCCATCGCCATCAGCCTCCCGTCGACCCCCGCTTGCGTCGCATTGCGGCCGAAGTATCGGATGAACCGTCGCCGCAAGAACCAGTTCCGGATGGAAATGGCGATCGAAGCCAAAACCATCCCCAACAGCAGATAGAAAAGGGTCCTGTAATCCATTTCGTCTCTCCTCCAACTCAGATTTGTCCTATTATACTACCCTACTATGGGATTTCAATCTTTCCTCTGCTAAAATAATTCCAAAAGAAGGGAGGCGAGATGCTGACCTGCGAACTTTCCGTCAACGGCCGGGTGGTTGGGACTCTGACCGCGCACCGAACGACTCGACGGGATGGGAAGGGCCGCTATTCCTACGGTTGTGTCATTCGCACTCCAGAGGGAGTCACCCGAAACGCGATTGTCTGGCACGACCCTAGCGACGGGATTTGGGCGCTGGTCCGGTCGGCGATCGAGGATCTCCGCCCGGAGAAGTGGTTTCCGGGTCCGGACAGGAAGGAGAACTAGATGGCCAGGCCGGGTCGAGCCCAGTTCGGGATCGGTCACGTCTGCAGTCTGCCGGGGTTCGGGATGAGTCCCGACGATCTTTGCCCGCAGTGCGAGTGCGAGCGGCTGGTGGAGCTCGGGGTTCCCCGCGAGATCGCCTGGCGCGCCGGCCGGATTCGGCAGTTGATCGATTCGGGCATTGTTTCTCCCAAGACTATGGAAGGGCTTTGGGAGGATTTTCGGGCGCTGGAACGGGAATACGGAAGTAAGATTCCGTCCTAGTAGTGAGCGTAGTCGAATCTAGATCGTTTCAAGGGCTGAACTCATCGTTCGGCCCTTCTTTTTATTTTGCTCCCCGTTGTAGAATTACGTTATAGAGAGAGGAGGGGAGGATGGCGAAAGGGAAAAAGGCGTACCGATCGAGAGAGGAACTGCGTTTGGTTCTGAAGAAATATCGAGAGAGTGCTAAGCGGCTGCGGAAGTTCTCCGGGTTTACGCCGCTGAATGGGGTGGAGCGGATGGCTCTGGATTGTTTTGAGGCTCTTGGAGAGGCTCTCTATTCTCTTCGATAGCCTCTTTTTCTTCATCGGGATAAACCGCTCCGCCCTCGTCTTCCCAGCGGTGCGTATCTTCTTCGGGATGATTGGGGGGCTCGATCGGCTCGTCCATCCTAAAATAAACCTACCACAAGCTACCGTTTCTGTCCTTTATTTTATTTCCCCCTCTGTTAGAATAATTCCAAAGAAAGGAGGCGTCCATGCCGAAATTTGGACGCAGTTGGGTGATGCTTCGGGCAGGGGTGATTCGCCGCCGGCGAGAGCGCCTCGTGAAACGGTGGCCGCACTCGGAAAAGGAAGAGATGGAGATGTCGGTTGAGGTGTCCGCGGCGCTACGGGCGCTCCGGCCCGGAACCTACCGGCCGTTCAGACTTCATCGGTTGCTGGACCAGTTTCCTAATTTCATGGTTACTCGTGGGGGTCATGAAATGGTCGAAAAGGGCCTGGCGGAGTGGACGCCAAATTCCCGCCTCAAGATTCTGCCGAAGGAGAAGAGGTAATGTACCAGAACTGGGCGGAGATGGGTGGCGGTTCGGGTATGAGCGCCGCCGAAGAGCACGCTCTCTACGAAGGCGCCTTTGAGGCCGTGAAGCAGCTGCCGCCGCGGGTGTACTCTCCGGATGGGGTTGCTCGCCGGGTGCCGCAATTCCCCCGGTACACCGTGATGGCGGCGATTTGGAGAATGATCGACAAGGGTCTGGCGAAAATGACGCTGGCGTCCCGCGTCCGGATTCTGCCGCCGAAGGAGGAGTCGAATGGTTGATTCGCAGGGACGGGAACGGAGATGGCTGAATAGGGTTATGTGGGAATCTGGTCGTACTCTGTTCTGCACTCCGGCGGAGGTGTTTGGAAAGGGCATTAACCCTTTCTATCCGCAATCCGACGAACCTCCTGCTCGAGTGGACAAAATCCACGTGGGGTTGGTCAAGGCGCTGTTGGAGAAATCCTGGTGCGCCGAAACGGCCACGAGAGGCAAGTGGTCGTCAGAAGTGCCGAGCCTGAATCAGTGCAAGGTTTCCGCCCTGGTCGTTCAGGAATTGCTGGGCGGTGAACTCCTCCGGTGCGATATGACCAACGGCGATAGCCATTACTGGAATCGGTTGCCGGACGGGTCGGAGGTTGATCTGACCACCGACCAGTTCAGGCACATTGATGGCAAACCGCTGCGGGAGACCGTGATCGTGATGGACCGGTCATACGTCTTGAGCTATCCCGACACGATGCGCCGATACGCTATTCTCTTGCAGCGGGTGGCGTATGCCCTCTGGGGAGAGCCGGAATGATCTTGATCTGTTTCAAGGACCGAAACCCCCGTTTCGGTCCTTTTCCTGTCGGTTGGAAAAAATAAAAAACTCGTCAGGGGGATTGACGAGTTTTGGTTTCCGAACCGACGATCAGCCCAGCGCGTACAGGACGGGACCAACGATGAAGAGGGCCCCGGTGGCGATGAAGACCAGGCTGCCGCACCCGAGCGCGATGTGTCCGGGCTCGAAGCCGAGGTCTCGGATGTCGCGGTAGGTGTACTGCACGCCCAAGATACCCCCGGCGAGCGCCGCCAGACCGAGCACGAGCGCTTTGGCGTCGAGCAGATTCACGAACGTTAGGAAGTCAGACATGTTATCCTCCGACAACGCTAAGACGTTCGGCAGCTAGCGACCCGGAATCCGAATGTACCATTGGACACCAGTCATCGGAACCAGTCCAAATGTGCCGGCGATGAGGAACAGGCCCTCAGCGATAACGACCACCCCGCTGATTCGTAAAAATGTCGGGATCCAGCGGTATGATCCCTGCGCCACATCGTTCGGCACGATCAAGGCCATCCAGATGCCGCCGAGTATTGCCAGCAGGCCGATCAGGAGCGATCCTCCATCAAACATCGTTGCCTCCTAAAGAAACTAGGAGCTACGGCGGATTGACTCTGCGGAACTACGGGTGTTACCCCTTCTCCAAACGAATACCCTAATTATAACACACTATGGGTCAATAATAAAGTGAATCTTCTGGATCGGTGGGCTTTTTTTGCCGGTTGGAAACCGCTACCCCTCTCCTAAACCGTATCCTATAGCAGTTGATTTTCTGGAATAGCTAGGGTATAATTGAACCATCTCTGACACAGGCAAAGGAGGCTAAGATGTCAGTTGCCGATAGAGCCATCGAGGTGGGCGAATTCCAGATGAGATTCATCCTCATCGCCCTTCCGTTCATCGCCTTGGCCGTCTACGGTTTTGAGCGCTTCATCGCGGCGGGAGCTTCGCCCGGGGACGAGGTAATCCTCTTTGTCGCGTTCCTGTGGCCGATGGTTCTCGCGGCGCTCGTGCCCACCATCGCCGTTTTTGCCCTCGTTGAACATCTTCGAGAGCGGCGGAAGCGAGGGAAGAGCGCGTGACGTACCTGGGACCAGATTCTTTACGGATCTGGTCCTTTTTTGTTCTTTACCCTTGAAACATTAAAATGCCGTGTTAATCTTATAGCAACTCGGAAAGGAGAAAGAGGCCATGGCATCGGATAGCGCCGTTCGTTTGAAGGAGAGCTGGGCGGCAATGCCGGCGGAGTTCTTTGAGCCGCTGACTTTTGGGGAGCTTGAGAAATACGATCGGTTCATTTGCCTCCCATCACCGGGGGACAACCACGGTCACGGTGGGTTCAGGGGGACGGAGTACGTCTTCGTCAAGACCGAGCAGATCGTCACCGAGGTGACCCCCGGTCTTTCTTACGGCATTCCCCACGGGAGAGCTAGAAACTTCTTTCGGGGAGTCCCCAGCGATTTTCCTCACTCGATGTTTGTAATCAGGATTCTTTAGATCATTTCGCCACATCCCGAGAGGAGAGAAGGATGAAAAGATCAAACCTCACGCTGGTCTTATTGGTTGCTCTGATCGTTGTTGCCGTGGCGATAATTGTCATCGCCAGTGGTCCCCGAAGTGAGATCGTGAGCAGGTCGGTAACCATTCCGGGAGAGAGTGTCAGGTTGGATTGGCATTCGGTCAATCCTCCCCGACCGGGACTAACATGCTGGGCCGCTGAGATTTCCGAGTCTTTTGGATACCTCGGCTACGGCTATTCCTACATCTACTGCGAGCCCTCTTCTTAACAAGAGGGCTTTTTCTTTTTTCGTTACTAAAAAACCCAACGGGTTAGCGTTGGGTTTGGGAGGCGAACAGAGCTTGGCGCACCGGTTCGGAGTCCACCCGGAACAGCTTCAGTGCGCCCTTGTACGGAATCGGTTCGGAGAACGGTCGCTGGTCTTCTAGAATCCAGGCGTAGGCGGTCTCGAGCGGAAATTGGCCGGTATCCAAGTGCCGGTCGCCCTCTTCTTTCCAGGTTTTCCGCGTGAATCGGAGGATTTCAGCCAGCTTGACACTGCCGATGATGGCTCCTCGCGGAACCGTTTCCATCGGGAATCTCCACATCGCCACTCGATCAAACGTCATGCCGGCGTGGATCAGAAGCCGACCGCGGTACTTGGTCGCCCAGGTCCGGATCTCAATATCCTTGAGACCGAGGACGATCAAATTAGCCCAGGGTTGCCGGACCGACAAGGCCAACAAGCCGTTATTCGGCCATTCGCCGAATCTAGGTTCGCGGAGCGAGCCGTCCATCTTCTCTCCTTTCGATCAAGACTGGTTCTAGGTTAGCACGGGGCGGGGGAAAATCAACGGTCTCCGATTTGTGGTAAAACTAGATTGAAATGGGAAAACGTAGTGGAATCGCCTTTATCTTTATTCTCATCATCGCCGCCTTGGCGATCGGAACGGTTGCGTACGTCGGAACGAACCCCGATTTGGTCAACACTATTACCCAGAAAATCAAGGATATTATCACCCCCGGAGCCCCGATCGGGAATCTCACCCCCGCCCGCGATCTCACCGGAACTTGGGTTTCCTCTCTTAAGGGTAAAGGAATGGAGTTATACGGCAGTTTTCCTCTCGGCGGTGCCGGGACGGCTGTGGTGTATCAAAACAGCGATGTCACGTTGAAAATCACTTCGGTTTCCGGAAACACGGCCAGCGGTACTATTACCTACACCAATCTGTGCACTTGGGGTTCGACGACGGTTACTGGTTACGGTGCCATTTCTACTCCGAAAACTTGTGTGAACGTGGGAGCGACGCCGATCAGCATCAGGGTCAGCGGGAGCCGACTTGATTTCGGCACGGTCAGCGCTGGCGGCGCGACGGTGACAATGCAGGGGAACTTCACTACCGATCTGATCTCGGGAACGATGACGATGACCTCCGCCTACGGAGTTATTAAGGGCGAATTCCATTTAATTCGGAAAAAGTAACTGGAGAAAATCAACGTCGGTTGGACCGTTAACTGATTAGAGCGTTGAGGATGAGGAGTTTTATGAGGACAAGAAGAAAGAAAGCGAACAGCCAGCCGGTGGTGTAGAGAACCAGATCGGCGGCTTCTTTTTTCTTGCCGTCGAAGAAGAGCTGGTAGGGGTGGTAAAAGACCAGCAACCCGCAGACCAGGACCGAAACGCTGAGAAGAATCAGCATCAACGTCGGACCGAGAACGTTTCCCATTTGACCGAAGAGGATGTTTCCACTCCAGAGAACCGACCCGACTAAAGTGCAGTAGGCCGCCACTCCCAACGCCTGCAGGAATCCTAGCTTTGGGATGGATATTTTCGGTTTTTTTCCAAACAAATTTCCAAACATTTTATACGCTATTGTGTCCGTCGAAGTGCTCGTCGTCGGCCTCCGCCGCCGCCTTGGTGGCGTGAACGACGCCGTCCCGGTGGTTGGGCGGGGAGTAAACGGTGTAGAGCTTGAGGGGTTTATCTTGGGAGGTGTTGATGATGTTGTGGCGAGTACCGGCGGGGACAACCACGACGCTGGTCGGTCCGATCTCGTGCTCCTCCCCTTCCAGGACCGTCTTTCCGGTGCCCTCTTCAATCCGGAAGAACTGGTCGACGCTCTCGTGAACCTCCTCGCCGATGTCCTCGCTCGGTTTGAGGGTCATCACGACGAGCTGGCTGTGGGGGGCGGTGTAGAGGACCCTCCGAAAGTTCTCGTTCCCTAGAGTTTCCTTTTCAATATCGGTGACGTATCCGGGCATCTGTTCGGTCAAATTATAGCGAATTTGTGGGAGTGCTATCATTCAAATAATGTTGAAAATCAATCTCAAGTTTATGAAGAAGAGCAAGCCGTTGGCCAAGCGGTTGAAGGCCTGGGCCGGCAAACGTCCCCTTTGGTTGAAGTTCGTGGTGGCGGTCGTCTTGCTCTCTACTCTTACTTCCCTGCTCGCCGTCGGTCTCTACGACCGCTACTACGGCAGCAGTCCCTGGAGCAACAAGATGCGGTTTGTGAAAGAGGCGCTGGCGGTTTGCAATCAAGCCCAGACTCTCGCCGCCACCGTGGTTGATTTCGGCGACTGGCCGTTGGCAAAGGATTACGGCTTGAAGGGGGAGTCGTTGGACAATATCTCCGGTTATCTAGACGGCGCCGGGGCTTTGGGTTCCGGGGACGTCCCCACCACCGGCGAAGCTGCGGTCGCGGTCTCCTGGCTCAAGCAGAAATACCCCGATTATTTCACCTCCAAATCCCGTTGCGAGGAAATGTCGACGGAATATCAGGAGAAGTACGCCTACTAACGTAGGCTAGCTTTTCCTACGGAAAAGGACGCGTATTAAAAATACGCTGACTTTTCTCAAACTCGCTCTCAATCGGAGAGCTTTTTTCTTGACCCAGCGAAATTTGGGATTAAACTTTAGCTAGTTAAAAGAAGGAGGAGGAGATGACGCTGAAACGGACGGCCGATGTTCTGACCGCGATCCGGCTCTTGGGCGCAATGGTCGTTCCCGTGATCGGTTGGATCAAGGGACCGGCCGCAATCGCCGGTGCCGGCGGTTGGCTTCTGCTCTTACTCTGGCTGACCGACCTCTTCGACGGCCGATTGGCGCGCCGGAGCGGCCACGCCGGTGAGGGCTTTTTCGGGAGAAACGACGGCTGGGTGGATCTGGCGCTGGGAGTGGCGAGCTTCACTCTGCTGGCGATCACCGGTTTTGTGAACCCCTGGATGTACTGGGGCGTGGTGGTCGCCATCGCCGTCCTGCTCCGAGTGGACTTCCTGGTCTTCCAGGGCCTAATCACTTTCGCTTGGGCCGTCCTCTACTTCGCGGTCGCTGTCGGCCAGGATCCGGTCTATTTGGTAGGGATCGCATTGCTGGGGGGTCTGCACGCGCTCTTCTCGCGGGAACGGTTCATGGTCCTCTGGAATCAATTTTGGGGACACGTTTTTAAGCGTTAGAATTCGAACGGGCTGTGCCTTTTGTCGCACAGCTCTTTTTTGTGTCCATAAAAAAGCGGCGAGATTTTCATCTCAACCGCTTGAGGTTCGACCCGCGTTACTCCTTCCTTTCGGCGAGAATCCGCGGCTTCCATCCCAGAGTGTGCGGTTCCGCCCTTTCAATGTTGGCGATGAGTGAGCCGCAGTTTCGGCACCAATCGAGTGTTCCCACGAGGTACGGAAGGTCCAGCAACTTGATGAGCTCGTGGCGGCCGGCCGCACAATTGGCAAGAACCTCGTCCAGAGCGGGCGGTTGGCCGGCGCTCATTTGGATTCCCCGTTGCGGTCCTTCGTGATCCGGTGGAGGACCCATCCCAGAGCAATGAGGATCAGAATCGGAATACCAATGCGCAAACCGATCCCGACGCAGACGGCGGCGACTTCGCAGGCAATATCCATCTCGCCTCCTCAATCCGGTTAGTAGTATCGCCACAGGTTGGCGAAGAACTCCCAGGCCAGGTAGAACGGTCCGCCCAGTCCCATCAGGAAAGACATCTTCCGCCCGTACTTCCGGGTGAAGTACTGCCGGTCGCGTTCGCTGTAGGTGCGAACGGTCGCGTCCAGGATGTAGCCGGAAACCAGATAGAGGGCGCCGATGAGGAAGATCACCCCGGTGTGGGGAAAGATCCGGTTCAGCCCCAAGAGCACCGTTCCGCCAGACAACAGGGTTCCGAGCCAGATTAACACGCGCATGAACCGGGTGGACATGTTCTCCTCCTCTTTCGGTTTTCTGGCTCAAGTTTACACCCGTCCGGTCTAGTTCGCAAAAAAACCCATCGGGTTGGGATGGGTTTAGGGTTCACCGGCTTCGGCCGAGCTTACCCATTGAGACTAGTCGAGAGTAGTTTACCGGGTAGCCGCCGAGGCAAGCCTGGTAAACGACGTTGCTCACGTCATGTTTCGGCGGCCAGGCACCCCACCGGAGCTTTATTCCGGCCTGGTCCCTCATCAGCGGGAACAACAGGACGCCGTGGGCTTCAGGACAGAGATCCACGATCGTTCCCGGGTTCTCTTTGAGGAACTTCTGGGCCTCGGCGTACAACCGGGCCCGGGCCCGATTCTGCCAGTACCGGACGTTGTACCATTCCGCCGGGAACCGGAGGTTGGGGTGAGTTCGCCGGCGTTCATCCGCATCCTTTCCTACCGGATATTGAGTGTAAATCAGGTAGGTGCCCTGACCGAAGTCGAGAATCTCGTCGATCAGAATCTCGGTCGGAGGACACTCCCTGGTCACCCGTCCTTTCAGGTCAGCGGCGATGCCGTCCAGCGGGCGGAAGTAACCGATGTTCGGACAACCGCGGGGATGTTTGGGATATGGGTTCCCACACAGCTCCTGCGTCTGCCGCCGAAAGCGAATCGTGCCGGGATCGATTCGGAGAATCATTGGCCCACCTTTTCGGGAACGTACAGGCGGCGAGCGAGCCAGGAGCCGGCCCGGGTGCGTGGTTTCCGGTGTAGATCGGCGACCAAAACTTCTCGAATAACGTACTTCCCCTTGGTTTGCTTCTGGAAGGCGAGAACGGCCTGCCAATTCCGAAAGCAGTGGAATCCAGCCCGGTACTTTCGGCCGGCGGCGCCCTCTCGGACCCAGCGGGCTTTCGCTTCCACCCAGATTCCCCGGGGAACCACACTCGTTCCGGCGTGAGCGCGAAACAGAAACCGCAGCCGTCCCTGCCGGTCCACTCGAAAAGCTTTCCAAGCGCGAGTGCTTCCGTTGGACATTGTCTCCTCCTTCTGTTGGTTTTCGCAGAAATGATAACACGGAAACACATTTGATGCTATAGGGTTTCGGTGGTATTATTTAGTTTGAGTTCCCTCTGGGCAGAGGGAGGCACTCAAAACCATAGCCGATGGTGAAAAACCTAGGCGATTGAGGAGAGTGACGCGTGAGTGGAAATCTGATGGGTCAAGATGTCCGTGCTCGAATGGCAGCGATTCTGTTGACTCGCGCCCAAAACCGGTTGGTGGTCCGTGTCGGGGTCGATTTCGTGTCGGGAGAGTTTCCGCACATCGGTCTTCGGCGCCGGATCTCGATTTACCTACTGACCTTCTGCAAAACCGAAGGACAGGAGGGCTTTTTCGAAGTTCGCTACTTGAGCGACGACGATCCTACCGGATGGTACCAGGCCAAGTTTGAGCTGAAACCGCTGTACACCATCGGGCCGTGGGGTTCCGAGCTGTTGGCCGTGCCGGAGCAAGAGCGGAGCCTGATTGCGCTCCAGAGCCAGCTCGCGCTTTGGGAGATACTCTTCCCGCCGTTCGTCTCGGCCGCTGAGGAAATGATCGGCGTCAAGGATCAACGGGGGAGCTTCTCAAACCGGCCGATTATGAATCCGCGAACGATGATCCACTTTTCCCGCCTCTATGGCCGGCTGGAGCAGCTCTTGAAGTCGGGGGGTTCCTCTGATGTTTGGGTGGCGGAAACGTTTCTCAAACGCCTGGGACCTTACCTTGCCGCCAGTGTCAAAGTTTGGGCGGATTGGAATCGGCAGTTTGGGATTGAGTGATATCGGATAGCACCTTTCAGCTCGCTGCTGCCCCAGCGAGCTTTTTTTGTGTAGCAAAATAAAAACCCTCTATTTCCTAGAGGGTTTTGATCGTTTCGGTCGGGGAAT
>Ga0209320_10000192_pt1 | contig 31733 bp, 27 predicted proteins | sample Rifsed13ft4_FD_184008 | JGI IMG/M metagenome (GOLD analysis project Ga0209320, IMG submission 184008) | Soil microbial communities from Rifle, Colorado, USA - sediment 13ft 4 (version 2) | ecosystem: Environmental > Terrestrial > Deep subsurface > Rock core/Sediment | place: Rifle, Colorado... | reverse complement strand
AACCAGGGTGGAAGTCTCAATTCCCGCCATCGGGTGGCCTCCGAGCAGATGCCTTCCCCAAACACGGATAAGTCACGAAGCTAGCGGGGTACAGAGGACGGCCGTCGAGCTCAGCCGCCTTTCAGAACGACGGCTTCCAGGACGTTGGCGACGTCCTCGCACTTGTCGGTGGCGAACTCGAGCACTTCGATGATCTCTTTCCACTTGATAATTTGCACGGGGTCCTTTTCTTCTTCGAAGAGCTGAGCGATCAGGGAGTGGCAGAGCCGATCACCTTCATTTTCCAGCCGGTTGATCTCAATGCAGTAGTCGAGGATGAGGACATGGTTCCGCTTCTCGAGCACACGCACCGCCGCCACCACCTGCTCGGCGGCCCGCAGCACGATCTTGGCCAGCTCGACCACGCCGGGGCGGATGTGCTCGAGGCCGTAAATTACCAGCCGGCCGGCAACAGCATCAATCAGGTCGAGCACGTCGTCCATTTTGCTGGCAAGCTCGTGGATGTCTTCGCGGCCAAAGGGGGTAATGAACGTTTGGTCGAGCCGCCTCATGAGGTTGTGGGTGATGGTGTCGCCCTTGTGCTCGAGGTCTTTGATCTTTCCCGTCTGGGCAGCCACGTCGGTGTAATGCTCCAGCAGTTCGGTCAGAGCCTTGGCAGCGGCGTGGATGTTCTCCGCCTGCTCGGCGAACAGGTCGAAGAAAGACAGTTCGCGCGGCAGAATCCGGCTCAGCAATCCTGGCATGACAGTCGAACTCCTTTAAGAAGTGCTCAACGAGCGTCCGACTATACCCGAAACAAAGGCTGCGGGCAAGGAAGGGCTGCGGGGAAGAGCGCGTTACGGCGACCGACTGAGGCATGCATAAGGGACTCGCGGATATTCATTCGCCCTACCGTGGGCAAGCCCCGTTGAATCGGGGCAAGCTACTTGCGAACGGTCACCGCATACCAGAGGACGGAACCGTCCCCTTCGGTTACCGGCTCGATCCTCAAGATCGTAAAAGGCGGCTGAAGGTTTTTCGCAAGCGCTTGATGCACGGCGCGTTCCCAGCCGGGCTTGTCGGCGGCGGGCAGCAACTCCGCGCTCACTCGATAGACTCTCAAGCGAGCCGCGGGCTCTTCGGTAAGCAACTGGATCCCGGCGGTGGGATTGGGGGTTGGAACCTGGTCGTGGAACCAGCTCCGGGGAGTGAGGAAGACAAAGAGGAGGACGGCGGCAACGGCGATGTCATACTGCCAGGTGCCGCGCTCCTGCGACCAGAAGAAAAAGCGCGAAAAATTTCGCGATGGATTCATACGAATTTTTCCAGCCTGGCGCATGACTGGTGCCGTTCCAACTTGATGAGCCTATACATCTCGATCCTGGATGATCAATAAAGCATGCCGTGTGACTTGCCGAAAATGGCCTCAAATAGTTGGAACGGCACTAGGCGACGCCGTCCTGGATTTGTCCATCGCGCATGTGCATCACCCGGCGGGCGTAGGCTGCGGCCTCCGGGTTATGGGTGATCATCAGGATGGTCTGCCCCAATTCCTGGTTCAGCTTTTCGAGCATCTTCAGCACGACTTCCGCGGTCTTGCTGTCCAGGTTGCCGGTGGGCTCATCCGCCAGCACAATTTTAGGTTCGTTGATGATGGCGCGGGCGATGGCGACGCGCTGCTGCTCGCCGCCGGAGAGCATGGAGGGTTTGTGGCGAAGGCGCTCGCTCAGCCCGAGCAAGTCGGTGACCAGCTTAAAGCGGTGGGGATCGAAGCCGTTGCCGTGGATGTGCTGGGCGATGGCGATATTGCCTTCGGCGGTCAGTGTCGGAAGGAGGTTGAACCGCTGGAACACGAAGCCGATCTTGGTGCGACGAATCTGCGTCCGCACGGCGTCCGAAAGTTCAGTGAGGTCGTTCCCATCCACCAGCACCCGGCCCCGAGTGGCCTGCGTCAGCCCACCGATGATATAGAGCAGCGTGGATTTTCCGCAGCCGGAAGGGCCCATGACGGCAACGAATTCCCCCGGCATCACCTCCAACGATACCCCTTGCAAGGCGGCCACATCTACCTTGCCCACGCGGTAGATCTTCCAGAGATTCTCGGTTTTTAGGATAGCTTCGGACAACCCCGCCTCACGGGGCACGCTACGCCCCGACCAAACATAAATCTTACACCCATCAGCGCGGGTCTGCCAGCCCCGGCCTTTCCCACGCACGGCACAGCGTAGGGGCAAGCTTCAGCTTGCCCTCTCTCTCTCGCTTGCCCTCGTTTTGGCGCGGTCTAAAGACCGGCCCCTACTCATACGCCAAGGCTTCAATGGGGTCCTGTTTGGCGGCCAGATAGGCCGGGTAAAGGGCGCCGGCCAGAGCCGCGACGGCTGCCAGGAACGAAGCTTTTGCGAGCCAGCCGCCGGTGATGAGGATGATCAGGGTGGGAAAGAGATTTAGCATCAGCGCCCGCGTCAGGTAGCTCAGGCCGATGCCCGCGCCGATGCCGATGCCGCCAAGCAGCCCCGCCTCGCTCAGCACCAGCTTGACGAGGTAGCGGTCGGAAGCGCCCATGGATTTCAGAATCCCGATTTCGTGGGTGCGCTCGAGGATGGTGGTGTACATGGAGAGGAAAATCACCAGGAACCCGATGACCACCGCCAGCACGATCATGGAGTCAACGAACGCGTTCAACCCGGGCAGGCTGCTCGAGGTCATCATGGAAAGGTAGGATTTGAGCGGCCGGAGCTGGTGCCGGGGAAAGACCCGCTGCATGGCCGCCATCACCTGGCTGGTTTCCTCCGGGTCTTTGCACTTGACAAAGAAGATGGAAGCTTTGTCTTGCGACCCGGAAAGGTCCTGAAGAGTGGCGAGGGGGACGAACAGGCGCGATCCCTTGCCGTGCTCGACGATGCCGACCACCCGAAAATCATGGTCCAGCAAACGCCTGGTTTCCCCCACGCGAATCTTTTTGGCCGCGGCATAGAAATCGTCCACCAGAAGGTCGTCCGGTTCCTCGAATGCGCCTCCCTGGTGGAACACGAAGCCGCCCGAAACGGCGTCGAAGCTCTTCGGCTCGATGCCATAGATCAACTCAATGCCGGCGGAATGGAACTGAACCAGGACCGGCGCCACCGCCTTGACGCCCTTCATTTGCTCGAGCTTCTCCCGGATCCGGATGGGCATGGGCGCGCCGCTGAAGGCCAGAATCAACGACGAAGAGGGCGGCTGCATCATGATGTCGGCGCCGATGCCCTCAATGCGCTTGGCCGAGTCTTGAAGCAGCCCGCTCGTCAAACCCACGATGATAACGACCAAGGTCACCTCGACGGCGATGGCGATGATACTGATCGCCGTCCGCACGGGGCGATGGGCGATGTTGCGGCTGATCAACTCAGCGATCATCGTGAAGCTTCCTTCGAGGCTTCGAGCTTCACCAGCTCCGAGCCGGGCGGCTGGGCCAGCTCAAATTTTTCGGCGGCGAGCGGTTGATTGGCGATCAATTTCTGAACCTGGAGAACCAGCGTGTAATCGTCGCGTGGCCGCAGAAGCGTGATCGAGCGCGGGTAGTTGATCTCGCCGAAAGCCGCATAGTCGGCATAGGTTGCATCGGAGACCAGCCGCCCGCCGGACGCAAAACTCTGAATGCGGGCTACGCTCAAGTCCGCCCGATCCAGCCATATTTTTTTCTGGATCTCGAGGCCGGCTTCGCCCCCGGCCGGCTTTTCCCGCAGCAGAGAAATGACGTAGTAACGATACGGCGGCGCGTCCCACTCCTCGGGAAAGGTTCGCAAACCAGAATCGGCCGAGCGCTCGGCGACGGGTGACGGCAAGAGCGCCTCCACCAGGTGCCCCGGCCGGAGGTTTTCAATCGGCTTCTTCGAAACGCGCTCCAGGCGGTTCGGACCCACGATGAACTTCTTCTTGGACGGGATGGAAATCTGGAACGTCTCGCCATCCGTCACCATGTCAAAAATGTTGGTGTGAACAAGGGGCGCCTGGCCGATGAGGCGCAGCTTGGCCGGCCGCTCGGCAAGGATGAAGGCGCGAATGTCGTGGTATTGCTCGATGACCCCGGAATAGGTCGAACCGGCGGTAGGGAAGAGTTGCACCGTGGCGTTGAGAGTGCGGATGGAGTCCGCCCAGGCGCGATATCGCTCGAGAAGCGTGTCCAGCGTCGCTTCCTGCGCGGGGCGTATGGCCGAGGGTGGCAACCGCTTGGTCACCTTCACCTTGGGGCCGCAGCCACCCAGCGCCAGGGTCGAGACGATGACGATGATGGCACATTTCATAAAGCCTTCGATCCCCGGTGATCCGCGGCGGCCGCCGAGCAAATGGGCAATCTAGCAGCCGCTCCGATAGCCTGTCAATCGAAGCCGGCCATGCCCTGACGCCGGCTTACATTTTCATCCTCAGGTTATGACGGGCGGCAATGGGTTGCAGTTGCCTGGCGAGATCGGCGGTTGTGAGTCGATCGGAGAACACGATCACCTGGCCGTCGTAGAGTTCGATGACCGCCATGGCGGTGTAGCGTTCGAGGGCGCCAGCATAGGCATCGACGCCGCGATGGGAAAGGTCTCTTTCCAGATCGGGATCGGCACTGGCGCCATTTCCGGCCCGACCGCCGAAGAGATCGCCGTAGAAGCGCTGCGCCAGTTGCGCCAGCGATTCCGCCCCGGGCGAGGCGACGCTCAAGCACCGCTCGCCGGCAAGCATGCAACAGGGAATCCCGTGGCCAGCGCAAAAATCTCCCACCCGCCGCGTCTGGCTGAAGAAGTCGAGCGAATAAGCCTGGCTGCCAAACAGGGCAGCCAGGATTTCCGTCCACACGGGCACCGCGCTCGCCGGGGCCAGCGGCTCTCCTGTCTCTTCGTCGTAGAGGGAGAGCCGCAGCGTCCCCACCGGCAGCCCAAGATCCACCGACTCCAGTTCGAGCAGGGTCACGGGAGAGTATCAAACCGCCGGCCCGGCCGGGCCAAAGCGCTCCTGGAATTCCGGCGACTGCTTTCGCAATTCCAACCAGTCAAAGAAGGCATCGGGGAGCTCCAGCCACCGGCCGAACCAGAGCGCGATCTCCTCTTTCTCAGCTCGCTTGTTGGAGGCAACCTTCGCGTTGCGCGCGATCATCATCGCCCGGCGCTGGCCTTTCTGAGCCACCGCCCGCACCCGGTTCAGGGCGCGGCGGTCCGCCACCTTCTGGAATTTTCGCCAGAGTTCGTCCAAGCGGACGAGCGATACCTCCGCGTCGTAGAGCGTGCTGAAATGAAGGAGGTCGCGAAATTCTTCTTCGTAGCGGCCCTCGGTATCGGTGGCTTGCGATTCGACCACCGGGATGCCGGCGTCCTCCAACACACTTGCCAGGTAGTCGAGCGAAGTCGGGCCCTCTTCCGGCCCGAGCTGAACGATCAGCCGCCGGGCAATGCCATCCAGATCGGATAGTGTCGCGCGGCGGAGATTCATCCCCCGGGCGACCTCCAGGATCAGGGACTTTTTCGTCTTGCTCACCAGTCTCCCCTAACGGGATCGGCCGGCTGGAGGCCTCGTCGAGATTCTACCGCTTTTGGGGTTCTTTACGGAACCGTCGCCCCGTTGTGGCGCGGTTGTCGTTTTGGGAGGCTTGGGAGGCGTGAGGAGCTTCTTGGGCGGACGAGGAGTCGCTTGGGACGGCGCGGTCGTCGCCGTTCGCCCGCTTCCCGCCACCGGTGGGGTGGCCTCTGCCCTCCCGCTTTGCTGGGCGACTGCCTGAGCCAGGGCCTGCTGGGCCAGAAGATGCCGATAGCGCGCCACATTCTCCGAGTGCTGGGCGAGCGTCTTGCCGAAGAAATGCCCGCCGCGGGTGTTACTCACGAAGTATAGATAGTCCACATAAGGCGGGTAGAGAGCCGCCTCGAGCGAGCTTTTGCCGGGATTGGCGATCGGCCCGGGCGGCAGCCCGCGGTTCCGGTAGGTGTTGTAAGGTGACCGGATGGCGAGCGTTTGGCGGTCAATTGTTCCGCCAAAGCGATTGAGCAACCGAGCGGCGTAAATGACGGTTGGGTCGCACTGAAGCGCCACCTGCCGCCGCAAGCGGTTGTAAAACACGCCCGCCACCAAAAAACGTTCCTGGGTGTTGGATGTCTCTTTTTCGACGAGCGACGCCATGGTCACCAATCCGTGGACAGAAAGGCTGTAAGGATTGCGGCCGTGCGGCCCAAACTGGTCAAAGACCTGCCGGAAGCGTTGCACCATCGTCGCCACAATCTGGTGCGGGCTCACCCCCATGGGGAAGGAATAGGTGTCGGGAAAAAGATAGCCTTCCAGGTTAGGCGCTTCGGGAGCCAAATCGGAAATCAGGGAAACGTCCCGCGCTGCCTCGAGAAAACTTTCCGCCGTGACCAGCCCTTCGCGCTCGAATTGCCGCGCGATCTCGAACATGGTAAGACCCTCGAGGATCGCCAGCGTGTGCTGATAGACTTCGCCACGAGCCAGCTTTTCAAAAACGTCGTAGGGCGAGAGCGGCTTCTGGAAGTAATATTCCCCGGCCTTCAGCGTTTGCTTTGGCTTGAGAAGGCAGATCAACACGAAAGGGAACCGGCTGCGGATGACGCCAGCACCGGCCAGTTGCGTGGCAATGGTGGCGCGATGCGTGCCCGGGGCAATGACCACAAAAATCGGCTGGCCGTACCCCTGGTAGGGACGCCACAGCTCCATCGCCATCCACGAAACTCCCGCCACGGCGACCAGAACGGCAAATAGAACAGACTTGCGCACCGGATGTGCCAAAGCCTACTCCCTCGCCTTCGCTTGGCGATCAAGATAAGCCCGAAGAACGAGGCTGGCTGCCACGCTATCCACTGCCCGGCCCTGCCGTTGCCGGGATGCTCCTGACTCGGAGAGAATTTCTTTTGCCGCAAACGTGGTGAGCCGCTCATCTTCCAGCGCCACCGGCAGGCCAAGCTCGCGGTGCAGGCGCCGCGCAAACGAGGCCGCCCGCCGGGCCATTTCTCCCTCATCGCCACTCAAACGAAGGGGATAGCCAACCACGATTTGTTTCACCTCGTGCTCCCGGCAAACCTTGCGCAAGCGACGAAAATCCTCGTTGCGATTCACTCGTTCCAGGCTGGACAGGGCTTGGGTCGTGATACCGAGAAGATCGGAGACGGCCAGGCCCAACCGGCGCGTGCCAAAATCAATTGCCAGCACCCGCCCGCGATGGCCTGGCCCCTTGCTAGCATCCCCAGGGGAGCCTTTCATTCAAAAGTATTATAGCGGCCGTCCCCCCAAGCCGTCAATTTGACTCACACGGGCGAGGCTTCGCTTTTCCTCAGCCTCTTGTCCTGCGATATGATAGTCGGGCTTGCCCCGAGCTAATCGGGGCTCGCCGTGAACCGCGTTGGGGGCGGGAAGATGTCCTTTGTGACCGGACTCCGGTGCGTATTTTGCGGTCGCGTCCACTCGACGCGAGTGGGCTACACGTGTCCCGACTGTGGAATCACCGGCATCCTGGACGTGCAGTATGATTACCGGGCAATTGGAAAGAGGCTCAATCGCAAGTCGCTCGCCCGGCGTGCCGATCGCAGCCATTGGCGCTACCGCGAGCTCTTGCCCATCAGCGACCGCTCTCCCCTTCCCGGTTTGCCCGTGGGGTGGACGCCCATCCTGGAGACCGCGGCGCTTGCCCGGCACGTCGGCGTCAGAAAGCTCTATCTCAAGGATGACGGCCGCAATCCCACTGGTTCGCTCAAAGACCGCGCCAGTGCGGTCGGCGTCGCCAAAGCTTTGGAGAAGCGGCGGCAGACCATCGCCTGTGCCAGCACGGGCAATGCCGCCTCATCGCTGGCCGGAATGGCGGCCTCGACCGGGATGCGCAGCTTCATCTTTGTTCCCGAGCGCGCGCCCGAGCCAAAAGTGACTCAGCTTCTCATTTTCGGCGCCACGGTCTTGCGCGTCCAGGGAAGCTACGAGCAGGCCTACGGTCTCTGCCAGCAGGCCTGCGAGCGGTGGGGCTGGTATAACCGCAACTGCGCCATCAACCCCTACCTGGTCGAAGGGAAAAAGACAGTCAGCCTGGAAATTTGCGAGCAGCTCGAGTGGCAGCTTCCCGATTGGGTCGCGGTTTCCGTGGGCGACGGGTGTACCATCGCCGGCGCCTGGAAAGGTTTTCGCGAGATGAAAGCGCTGGGCCTGGTTCGCCGGACGCCCAAAATGTTGGGTGTCCAGGCGGAGGGGGCGGCGCCGGTGACCGCCGCGTTTCGCTCGGGCGAGCCTCTTCGCCCCGTTGAACCAAACACCCTGGCGGATAGCATCGCCGTCGGCGTGCCCCGCAACTGGAAAAAGGCCGTGCTGGCCGTCCGGGAATCCGGCGGCACCATGCTCAATGTTTCGGACGAAGAAATTATGGACGCCATGCGCTACACCGGCCGGCTGGCCGGCGTTTTTGCTGAGCCGGCTGCCGCCACCGCAGTGGCTGGCCTGCGCCGGGCCGTCGTCGAAGGACTCATTCCCAAACAGGCCAGCGCCTTGGCCGTGATCACCGGCAACGGCCTCAAAGACATCAAATCGGCCACCAGCGCCGTCTCCGGGCCGTTTGAAGTTTCTCCGGAGCTCGGCCCGCTTGCCGATTTGCTGGCTGAGCGCGGCTTGGTTCCGCAAACATCGGTTTCTTGATCCATCATGAGATCTCGAAAATTCACTTCCCTTCTGATCAAAGACATTCACACCCTGGTGACGATGGATCCTCGGGATACCGTCATCCGCGGAGGGTTCCTGTACGCCGAGGACGGGGAAATCCGGCAAATCGGCGGGCGACCGGCGCGCCCGCCCTGGCGGGTTCGCGCGAGCCCCGATCGAATCGGGGCGAGCAGAACCCTCTCCGCTCGCCACTTGCTGGCTGTTCCGGGACTCATCAACACCCACCACCATCTCTGCCAGACGTTGACGCGCGCTGTTCCAGCCGCCGCTAACGCTGAACTTTTCGATTGGCTGAAAACCCTCTATCCCATCTGGGCCCGCCTGGACGAAGAGGCGATGTATCTCGCCGCCATGGTGGGCATGGCGGAGCTGATGCTCTCCGGTTGCACGACCTCTTCCGACCATCACTATCTTTTCCCCCGCGGCCAGGCCTATCTCATGGACGCGGAGATCGAAGCCGCCCGAAAGATTGGCATGCGATTTCATCCCTGCCGCGGCAGCATGAGCGTAAGCCAAAAGGACGGCGGTCTGCCGCCGGACTCGGTGGTGCAAGATGAGCCGGCCATTCTGGCCGATTCGGAACGAGTGATTTCGAAGTATCACGACCCGAGACCGGGCGCGATGCTGCGCATCGGCCTGGCCCCCTGTTCCCCCTTCTCGGTCAGCAAGCACCTCATGCGGGAAACGGCGGAGTTGGCCAGGCGGCACCGGGTTCGATTGCACACACATCTTGCCGAGACGAAGAGTGAAGAAGCGCATTGCCGGGAGAGATTTGGCCAGCGACCGCTCGAGTTTCTTGAGGAAGCCGGCTGGATGGCAGACACCACCTGGTTGGCCCATGGCATTCACTTCAACGATGGGGAGGTGGAGCGGCTGGGTCGCGCGCGGGTCGGCATCGCCCACTGTCCCACTTCCAACATGCGCCTTGGGTCAGGCATTGCCCCGGTGAAGGCTCTCCGCCGCTGCGGCTGTCCCGTGGGATTGGGTGTGGACGGCAGTGCGTCGAATGACAGCTCCGAGATGCTGGCCGAGGTGAGGCAAGCGCTCTTGCTCGCTCGAGTGGCAGGGGGAGCGACGGCCTTGACGGTCAAAGAAGCTTTGCGCCTGGCGACGGTGGAAGGCGCCGCCTGCCTGGGGCGCGAAGACCTCGGCAGCTTGGAGGTCGGCAAACGGGCTGACGTCGCTCTATTCGACTTGAGTGAGCTGGGCTATAGCGGCGCCGGTGACCCTCTGCTGGCGTTGTTGTTGTGCGCGCCGGCCCGGGTGCACACCCTGGTTGTAGAAGGACGGGTGGTCGTGGAGGGAGGGGAACTGCGAACGATTGACGTGGCGCCCTATCTCCGCCGGCATCGGCGCGCCGCTGCCAAACTCCTTGGAGGGCCTCCGCTGCTCTGATAGAATTGTTGCGTTTCCTTGTCCCGAAGTCTCGGGACGGGCTCCGCCCGGAGGCCTGAGCCGCCCGTGAGTCTCGGAATTCTGGCCGCGCTGGGCGGCCTTTTTGTCTGCCCTCGAAAGACGCGCACTTTCGCGTGTCACGCTCCTGGCTAACCAGGGCAGACTCGTCGGGGATCGGCGATGGCGAACCGCATCGAGGCTTTTTACCGTCCCACCACCATTGCTGAAGCTTTGCGATTCATGCGCCCGCCGCGGCGGGGCAAGGGGCGTTTTGTAGCCGGCGGAACCGACTTGATCGTCCAAGCAGATCGCTCGGTCCGGTTTGTGGTGGACATCGGCCGGCTCGGACTGAGTTACATCCAGGCGCGGGACGGCGGTTACGCCATCGGCGCCACCACCTCGATGTGGGACATTGAACATTCCCCGGCCCTCAAGAAGTTCGGCAGCGGCATCCTGGCGCAGGCGGCAGCTTCGTCCGGTTCGATCCAGCTTCGCAATATGGCGACCATCGGCGGCAATCTGGCGAATGCTTCTCCGGCTGCCGACCTCGCACCCCCGTTGCTCGCTCTCGATGCCGACGTCGTCATGGCTGGCCCCGCCGCGGCGGGCCGCCGCAACGTCCCCCTGAGCGAGTTTTTTCTCGGCGTGCGCAAAACCGTTCTCAAGAGCTCGCTCCTCGTTGAGATCTTGATTCCGGCGCCGCTCCGGGGTCGGGCGGCTTGGTCCTTTCAAAAGCTGGGGCGCACGCTGAGTGATATTTCCGTGGTGAATGTGGCCGCTGGTATTCAATTGGATCGCCAGGGCCGATGCGCGTGGGCTCGGATTGCCCTCGGCGCCGTTGCGCCAACGCCCCTCCGCGCCCGCCAAGCCGAGGAAATGCTGACCGGAAATACTTTGGACCGGGCATTGCTCGAGCGCGTTTGCCGAAAAGTCTCCGAAGAGGTTCGGCCCGTGACGGACATCCGTTCGACGGCTGAATACCGCCGGGAGATGAGCGCTGTCCTGGTGCGACATGCGCTCGAGGAGTGCGCCGGGCGGATCGGATACGAGCTCAAGAGAGCATGAGGATCGCTTTAACCATCAACGGCGAGGCGAAAGAGTGGACGATTGGCCCAGGCGATCTGTTGCTCGACGTCCTCCGCCGGGAAGGCTACTTCGGCGTCAAGCGCGGCTGCGAGACCGGAGAATGCGGTGCCTGTGCCGTCCTGGTGGATGGCAAGCCGGTGAATTCCTGTCTGATGTTTGCCGCCCAAGCGGATGAACGCGAGATCCTGACCATTGAAGGCGTGGCGAAAGACGGCAGGCTCGATCCCATCCAGGAGGCATTTCTCGACCACGGGGCGGTGCAGTGCGGTTTTTGCACCCCGGCGATGATTCTGTGCGCGAAAGCCTTGCTTGCCCAATATCCCGATCCGACGGAAGAGCAGGTGCGCGACATGCTCGCCGGGACTTTCTGCCGCTGCACGGGTTACGCCAAGCCAGTGGAAGCGATTCTCGCCGCGGCGAGGGTTTATCGCGAACGCGCCAAAGTGCCAAAACGCAGGAAGGAACGCGTTTATGTCTGAGATTCCTGCTCGTAGCGGCGACCTTTAGGTCGGCATTTTTGACCGCGGCACGAAATGCCCTACATCGAGACGATGCCTATCATGAGCAAGGAATACGCCCAAGTCGGCAAGCGAGTCCGCAAGGTGGACGGGGTCAAGCTGGTAACCGGCCGCCCGGCGTTCACCGATGACATCCACATGCTGGGAATGCTCTACGGAAAGATTTTTCCCAGCCCCCACGCTCACGCTCGCATCAAGCGGATTGACGCGCGCAAGGCAAAGGCCCTGGCCGGCGTGCATGCCGTGCTGACTTACCGGGATGTGCCGCGGGTGCCTCACACCACCGCCGGTCAGAGCTGGCCGGAGCCTTCACCGTACGATACCTATCTCCTGGACAGCAAAGTGCGCTTTGTGGGCGACCGCGTCGCCGCCGTGGCTGCCGAGACGCGAGCGATTGCCGAGCGGGCGCTCGAACTTATCGAGGTGGATTACGAGATCCTCCCGGGGGTGCTCGACGTGGAGCATGCCATGGATCCGGGCGCGGGAGTGATCCACGATGAGCCGGATTCCACCGGAATCTACGATGCCGCGCACAACATTGCCGGGCATATTCTCCGCGAGGTGGGGAATGTCGAGAAGGGCTTCCAGGAGGCCGATTTCATTTTTGAAAACGAATATCGCACGCCCCGCGTGCAACATTGCTCGCTTGAGCCGCACGTGACGATTACCTACCTGGATGAAGACGGCCGGCTCGTCATTCGCTCGAGCACCCAGGTCCCTTATCACACGCGCCGGCAGGTGGCGATGATTTTGCAGTTGCCGGTGAAGGACGTTCACGTCATCAAGCCGCGCATCGGCGGCGGCTTTGGCGGGAAGCAGGAAATGCTGCTTGAGGACATATGCGGAGCCCTGACGCTGGCCACGCGGCGGCCGGTGAAAATGGAGTTGACGCGGCGAGAAGAGTTTTTCATGAGCCGCAGCCGCCACCCGCAGATCCTGCGCCTGAAAATGGGGGTCAAGCGCGACGGCACCATCACCGCCAATCAGATGACCGTGCTGGCCACCACCGGCGCCTATGGCAGTCACTCCAAAACGGTGCAGGGGAACACCGGCAGCAAGGTTCTGCCGCTTTATCGCTCGCCCAATATGCGCTTTGAGTGTCACATCGCCTACACGAACCATCCGGTCGCCGGCGCCTTCCGGGGCTACGGCTGCCCGCAGGGCTTTTTTGCCCAGGAGTCGATGGTGGACGAAATCGCGGAAAAGCTGGGCATGGACCCGATTGAGTTTCGCCTGAAAAACATCATCCGCCAGGGCGACACGGATGAACTCTCGGCGGTGCTGGGCGAGGGCAGGCGGGGCCTGCCCCGGCACATCCGGACTTCCGGCTTACCCGAATGCCTGAGGCGCGGCGCGGAGGCGATTGGTTGGAAGGAGAAGCGAAGTCGCCCGGCGAAGGATCAGGACACCATTTGTCGCGGCGTGGGCGTAGCCTGCGCCATGCAGGGAAGCGGCATCGCCGGAATTGATTGGGCCTCGGCTATGCTGAAGATGAATGAAGATGGCTCGTTTAATCTTCAGGTTGGCGCGTCGGACATCGGCACCGGGGCAGACACCGTCCTGGCGCAGATCGCGGCGGAGACGCTTGGCGTGGACGTGGAAAAGATGATTGTCTGTTCCTCTGACACCGACTTTACCCCCTTTGACGTTGGCGCCTATGCCTCCAGCACGACGATCATCTCGGGCGGAGCGGTGAAGAAGGCGGCGGAAAAGGTTCGGGAGCAAATCTTGCAGGTTGCTTCCAAGATGATGGATGTGCCGCCGGACAAGCTGACCTGCAAGGACAATAAGGTTGTGACCAAATGCGAATGTACGAAATCGGTGACGATGGCGGAAGTGGCCATGCAAGCGCTCTACAAAGAAAAGCTCCAGATCATGGATAGCGCCTCGCATTTCCTCACCGATAGCCCGCCGCCGTTTGTGGCGCAATTGGCCGAGGTGGAGGTGAATCGGGAAACCGGCCACGTGCGGGTAGTGCACTTGGTTTCGGCGGTGGACCTGGGAGTGGCCATCAATCCCATGCAGGCAGAGGGGCAGGTCGAGGGGGCGGTGGCGCAGAGCCTGGGTTACGCTCTTTCGGAGCAAATGCTTTTCGACGACTGCGGCCGGATGCTCAACCCGACCTTCACCGACTATAAGATGTTCAGCGCCAAAGACATGCCCAGGCTCACGACGATTTTGGTCGAGACGGAAGAGCCGCTTGGTCCTTACGGGGCGAAGTCGATCGCCGAGGTTCCCATCAACGGTCCTGCCCCGGCGGTTGCCAACGCCATTTACAACGCCATCGGGATTCGTTTTCGAGAACTGCCCATCCGGCCAGAGACAGTGCTTCGCGCCCTCAAGGAGCAGGGTGCGCCGAGGCAAAAGGCAGACCGCTAGCCGCCTGCCTCAAAAATCCGGCGGAAGGGGTCGCCGCCCTCGGTGGCCAGCTTGAGCCAGGGACTGGCTGAAACCGTTGGCACCAGCCACCCTGATTTTTTGAAGCGGGGAGCGCATGAGAACGATCGAAGCCATTGGCAGCAGTCGCCGGAAGATCATGGCGGCCGCTCAAGCGCTCGAAAAAGATGTGGTGCGGTTCCTGCGCGAACTGATTGCCATACCCGCCGAAAGCTGCCAGGAAGGCCCGGTCATTCGTCGCATCCGGCAGGAGATGGAGAAGGTCGGGTTCGACGAGGTCCGCGTGGATCCGATGGGCAACCTTCTCGGGCGCATTGGCCGGGGGCGGAAAGTCATCATGATGGACTCCCACACTGACACCGTCGGCGTGGGCGATATCCGCGAATGGTCTTTCGATCCCTTTCAGGGCAAGGTGGAAGATGGCTTCATTTACGGTCGGGGCGCTTGTGATCAACGCGCCGGCATGGCTTCGCTGGTTTACGCGGGGAAGATCATCCAGGAGATGAATCTTCTCGGCGATTACACGCTCTATGTCGCCGGCACGGTGCAGGAAGAGGACTGCGACGGCCTTCCCTGGGTTTATATTTTGAAAGAGGACGGAATCAAGGCGGACTGCGTTGTGCTCACCGAGCCGACGAACCTCCGCGTTCATCGCGGTCACCGCGGAAGAATGGAGATGGAAGTTCACCTGCGAGGCCGCTCCTGCCACGCGAGCGCCCCGGAGAGGGGAGACAACGCGATCTACAAGATGACAAAACTCATTGCCGAAGTGGAAAAGCTCAACGAGCGCCTCCCGGACGACCCCTTTCTGGGAAAAGGCACGATTGCGGTGACGGAAGTGCGGTCGCTCGCGCCTTCGCTCTGCGCTGTGCCCAGCGCCTGCACCATTCATCTGGATCGCCGGCTGACGATGGGCGATACGCGGGAGAGCGCGGTGGCCCAGGTCAAAGCCTTGCCCGGGGCTCAGGACGCTGAGGTGGAAATCTTGCGCTACGATCGCCCCAGCTATACCGGGCTGCGCTACCCGATGGAAAAATACTACCCGACGTGGTCGCTGGCGGAGGACCATCCGCTGGTGCGGGCGGGTGTGGCGACCTATGAGGCCCTTTTCGATGCCCGGCCGGTGGTGGACAAGTGGACCTTCAGCACCAACGGCGTGGGCAGCATGGGGATCATGGGCGTGCCGACAATCGGCTTCGGGCCGGGAGACGAGACGGTTGCTCACAGCGCGGGCGAGCGCGTCGCCATCCGTCACTTGGTTGACGCCATGGCCTTCTACGCGGCGTTTCCGCTCGTCTATCTGGACGCGGTTTTACACGAATGAACTCGCCCTCCTAGGCGGCTTCTACGGGTCGCTGGGCACGGGTTGCGGGTCACGGTATTTCCATGGCCGAACTCATCCCGCTTTCGCTTGACCTGCTCTTGAAGCGAGCGTTCCGGGAGTACGAGCGCGAGGGCAAGATCTTTGATCTGCCCAAGACGAAGTTCTTCCGCGGCGATCCGTCGCTTGATACCTCGGTCCTCTTCCACGGCTACCGCGCCTCGACGCCGATTGGTCCCGCCGCCGGCCCGCACGACCAGATGGTGCAGAACATCGTCCTGTCCTGGCTCGCTGGCTCGCGCATCATCGAGCTGAAGACCGTCCAGATCCTCGACGAGCTGAAAATTCCGCGCCCGTGCATTGATATGGCCAACGTCGGCTATAACGTCGAATGGTCGCAGGAGCTGAAGCTTGATCTCTCCCTGCGCGAATACGTCGGAGCGGCCATGCTGATCGAAATCCTCAAGGCCTCCGGCCTGCTGGGCGATGAGTTTCCCGGCTCCAAGCGCGAAACGATCTACGACATGAGCGTCGGTTACAATCTCGAAGGCATCAGCTCGCCGCGCGTCCGGCAGTGGATCGAATCCATGAAGGACGCGACGGCGATTGTCAATGAGTTGCGCGGCCAGCTAACGCCCGAGTTCGCCCGCTACCGCGACCTGCCCTTCCCCGCCCGCCTGAGCGACACCATCACCCTTTCCACCTTCCACGGCTGCCCGGCGGATGAAATCGAGCGCATCGTCCATTTTTTGCTGACGGAAATGGATGTCCACGTCTGCATCAAGATGAACCCCACCCTGCTCGGCAAGCCGGCGGTCGAACACCTCCTTCATGACGTGATGGGCTATCAAGACATTCGCGTGACCCAGGAAGCTTTTGACAAGGATTTGCAGTTTCCGCAGGCGCTCGAAATTGTGGACCGGCTCGACCGGGTAGCTCGCTCGCGCGGCAAACGCCTGGCGGTTAAATTCAGCAACACGCTCGTCGTCAAAAACCACCGCACCTTCTTCACCGACGAGGTCATGTACATGTCGGGCGCCCCCCTGCATGTCATCACCTTGAACCTCGTGCGAAAGTTTCGCGAGCAAGTGGGGCAGGCGATTCCCATCTCCTTCTCGGCCGGCCTCGACGCCAACAATGTTTCGAACGCAGTCGCCATGAATTTTGTCCCGGTCACCACCTGCACCGACCTGCTTCGTCCCGGAGGCTATGGCCGCCTGGTGCGGTACATGGACCGCCTGGAAGCGGCCATGAAGGCCATGGGTGTCGGGACGATTGGCGACTTTGTGCTTCGCTATGCCGGCCAGAGCAGCGCCGCTGTGGAGCAGGTCCTCGAGCGATGGCGGGAATCCCTGGGCTCGAGCGACCGGGGCGGCAGTGCGAGCGCCCTCGCATGGATCCAGTCAACCCTTCAACCTCGTTTGCTGGAGTGGTCGGCCGGCCCGCCAACCCCGATCAGGCCCTTCTGCGCGGCCCTGGCGCAGGAGTTTTCCGGGAGGGTGGCGCCGCAACTGCCGGTTGCTCTCGCCGAGCATCTCTGCCAGAAACTGGAGGAACTGCCGCAAGCGCTGGTGGACGCCGCCGGAGTGCTCAATACGCCCGGCATTGTGGACAAGACTACCGCTGACCATCGCTATTATTACGAGCAGAACAAGGCGGTACCGCGCAAAATCGGCTCCAAACTCTATCTCTACGATTGCATCAATTGCGACAAGTGCGTGCCGGTCTGCCCCAACGATGCCAATTTCGTTTACGAGGATGAAGCGGTCGAAATTTCCTATCCCAATTACCGGCTGGGGCCAGACGGCAGCCTCGCTTTCGAGCCGGGTGGTACCCTCAAAATCGCCAAGGCGCACCAGCTCGCCAACTATGCCGACTTCTGCAACGATTGCGGAAACTGCGACGTTTTTTGTCCCGAAGACGGTGGCCCATACATCGAGAAGCCGCGCTTCTTCGGCAGCCTGGAGACCTACCGGAAGTACGGAAAAGCCAATGGCTTTTTTGTGGAATTCGGCGCAGAGCAACGAACCATTTATGGCACCATCGGCAACAAGGCCTATTCCCTCTCGATCGATTCCGGCTCCGGCCACGCTCGCTTCTCCGATGGCGCCGTCGAGGTGGATCTGGATGCGGCGACGCACCAGCCCGTTTCCGCCAGCCGCATCGCCACGGCGGCGGTGCCGGGCGCGGCGGCTACGATTGACATGCTCCCCTACCACCAGCTTCGTCTGCTGCTGGACGCGGTTTCCAAAAAAGATTCCGTGAACTATGTCAACCTGAGGGCCATCTGAACACCCACATGAAGAAAGCTCTTTTCCCGGGCAAGGACTACATCACCACCGAGGAGTGGACTTGCGACCAGATGGAAGTCTTGCTGGATGTTTCGGCCGACCTGAAGCGCAAATTTAAAAAGAAAATCCCGCATCGCTACCTGCCGGACAAAACCATCTTTCTGATGTTTTTCGACAAATCCACCCGCACGCGCAATTCCTTCGAGGCCGGGGTTACCCAACTCGGCGGCCACGGTCATTTCCTCACCGCCGATGCCATGCAAGTGGCCCACGGCGAGAGCCCGAAGGACACCGGGATTATTCTCTCTCGCTATGGCCACGCCATCGCCATACGTCACGACCTCATCCCCGGCGAGGGAAACGCCTACATGCGCGAAGTGGCCCGGTGGGCGGACGTTCCGGTGATCAACATGCAGTGCGATGTGGACCACCCCTGCCAGACCCTGGCCGATTTGATGACCATGCGCGAGAAACTTGGCAAGAATCTACGCGGCCGAAAGCTGGCTGTCACCTGGGCCTACGCTCCGAGCTATGCCAAGCCGCTCTCCGTGCCCCAGGGCCTCATCATGCTTCTTCCGCGGTTCGGCATGGACGTTACCCTTGCCCATCCGCCCGAATATTTCCTGATGCCGGCGACGATGGAAGCGGCCCAAAAGAATGCCCGCGCCGCGGGAGCAAAGTTCGAGGTGGTGGACTCGATGGAAGAAGCTTTCCGCGACGCCGACGTTGTGATCCCCAAAAGCTGGGGCTGTCTCAAAACGATGGGCAGAAATCCCGAAGAATCCTTGCGCATCGCCAAGAAGTATCGCCACTGGATCTGCGATGCCGAAAAAATGAGGCTGGCGCGGCCGGATTCGCTTTACATGCACCCCTTGCCCGCCGACCGCGGCAATGAGGTTACCGACGAAGTCATCGATGGTCCCCGGTCAGTGGTTTTCGACGAAGCCGAGAACCGGCTCCATACTTGCAAGGCCATCATGGCCCTGACCATGGCCGACCGGGAAATCGAATATGAAGCAGCGTGAGGCCACCGGCTTGCCCCGATGGAATCGGGGCTCGCTCCCGCTCTTCGCTCGGGTTGGCTTCAATAGCGGAGTGACATGCTGATCAAGAATGCTCGCATTGTGACCTTGGATGGGGCGAACCGCGTCCTGGACGACGGCGCGGTGCGCATCGCCGCCGATGGTTCGATCGCCGGGGTGGGCACGCTGGCGGAGGTTGCTTCGAGCGAACCCGCCGATCGGGAAACCCTCGACGCCGGCGGCCGGCTCTTGATGCCGGCCCTCATCAACGCGCACACGCATCTCTACAGCACGCTTGCCCGGGGCATCTCTTTGCCGGGCCGGCCGCCCAGAAACTTCCTGGAAATTTTGAAGAAACTGTGGTGGCGGCTGGATTGCGCCCTCGACCTTGAGGACGTTTACTGGAGCGCTCTGGTCGGACTGATCGACTATGCCAAGGCGGGAGTGGGGACTCTCGTGGATCACCACTCGAGCCCCCATGCTTGCGCTGGCAGTCTGGATCGAATCGAGCAAGCCTTTCGCAAGGTGGGTCTTCGCGGATGTCTCTGCTACGAAACCACCGACCGCAACGGCCCGGCAAAATCACGCGAAGGGTTCAAGGAAAACGTGCGCTTCCTCGAGCGCCTTCGGCGCAACGCCCAAGGCGGAGCAGGCGACGGCCTCGTGCACGGCCATTTTGGCTTGCACGCTTCGTTTACGCTCAAGGATCGCACGCTTGAGGCGTGTGTCGAGGCTGACCGGTCGCTCGGCGCCGGTTTTCATATCCACGTGGCCGAAGACCGTGCGGATGTCCGGGACGCCCGCCAGCGCTACCACAAGTCGGTGGTCGCGCGCCTGACGGATCTCGGCGTGCTCTACGACCGCTCGCTCGCAGCCCACTGCGTCCACGTGACAGCGGCCGACATTCGCCGGCTGGCCCGCCGCGCGATTAACGTTGTCCACAACCCGCAATCGAACTGCAACAATGCCGTAGGGACAGCCCGCCTGGTCGAAATGGTGCGGGCCGGCGTGCTTGTCGGGATCGGCTCGGATGGCTACAGTCCGCGGCTGTGGGAGGAATTCAAGACCGCGTTTCACCTCCAGAAAATTCGCAAGGGCGATCCGCGCGTCGGCTATGCTGAAGCTTACGCCGCCGCCTTTCTCAACAACCGGGAGATTCTCCGAAAAATTTGGGGACTCGAACTCGGGCGCATTGAGGCTGGCGCGCGGGCCGATTTGATTCTGGTGGATTACTTCCCGCCCACCCCGCTGCGCCCCGACAACCTGTTTGGCCACATGTTGTTCGGCATCTCGAATGCCGCCGTGGACACCCTGCTGGTCAACGGCCGCGTCGTGGTGCGCAACAAGGAATGCGTCACCGTGGACGAACGGGCGGTGGCCGAGGGCGCCAAAGCGCGGGCTCGCGCTTTGTGGGACCGGTTCTAGACCCCGAAAGGACCAGGACGCCACCGGAATGAAGCAGACGATTCCCGGGCCAACCTACTTTGAGATGCTCCATCCGGAGTCGCTGCCTCAGGCTCTGCGCCAGCGGGCCTTGGCGGCTCTGGCCGGGAACGAACTCGATCCCATCAACCTGTTCAACATCACGTGGAGAGACCCGGAGAATCGTGTCCGGCACGTCGTGCTGCCGCGGGAGCTGACGGGGGTGGAGGCAAACATCATCGTCCTTCTCGGCTGCCGTTTTCCTTCGGGCAGCCACAAGGTCGGCCCGGCCTACGCGACACTTCTGGAGGGTGAGCTGGCGCGAGAGATTGTGCCCGGCGAATCCACGATTATCGGCCCCTCCACCGGCAACTTTGGCATCGGCGTCGCCTACATTTCCCGGCTCATGGGGTTTCCCTCGGTCGTCATCATGCCCGAGGAGATGAGCAAGGAGCGCTACGAGCGCATTCGGAGATATGGCGGCCGGCTGGACTTGACGCCGGGCTCGGAGAGCGACGTCATCCTGGTGATTGAGCGCGCCGAGTACTACAAGAGAGACCCGCGCAACAAGATTCTCGCTCAATTCGAGCTTCTGCCGAATTACCGTTTCCACCGATACGTCACCGGGGGCAGCGCGCTGGAAGCGGCGCGCGCCTACGGCAACGGACGCATTGCCGCCTTTGTGGCTGCGCCGGGGTCGGCCGGGACGCTTGCCGCCGGCGATGAGATCAAGTCAAAGTTCCCGGACGCCATCCTTTGCGCCCTCGAGCCGCTCGAATGTCCCACGCTCTATAACAATGGCCGCGGCACACACCGCATTGAGGGCATTGGCGACAAGATGGTGACTTTGATCCACAACGTCCTCACCACCGACTACGTCGGCCTGGTTCACGATGACCACTGCGTGATGGGCCTCAAGGTGTTGCACGATGGCCTTCGGCTCCTCGAAAAGCTTTTGCGGCTCGGCGAAGGCTTTCTGGAGCCCCTGGGAGGTCTCTTCGGAATCTCGAGCATCTGCAACATTGTCGGTTCCATCCGGACCGCGAAATTTCTCAACCTGAGCCGGAAGGATAATGTCGTGACCATTGCGACGGACGGGTTCGATCGTTATCCCTCGGTGCTTGCTGATCTGGAGCGGCGCAAGGGGCCAATCACGAATGCCGTCATGCTGGACTGGTTTGAAGAGATTTTCCGGGGCGCGGCCGCCGGTGAGATTCTCGACGTGCGACCGGGCGAACAGAAGGAGCGGCTCTTTCGACAGAAAGAAGAGGTCTGGCCGCGGTTTGGCTACAGCGCGGAATACCTCAACCGGATGAAATCCCCTTCGTTCTGGGAGACGGAATACGACCACATCCGCCGCGTGGACGAGCAATGGAAAACAGCCCGGTCTCTTTGAAGGTCAGGCAGGCAATCCTCGCTCTTCCTTGCGCGAAATTTTTCGCGCTTTTCGGCCGGAGCGGCTCGTGCCGAGCTCGCGAGGAGAACCGCTGATGGCGGCGATAAAGCGATAGCCTTTGCGGGAAACGGTCCGGATGAACCTGGGATGTATGCGATTGTCTCCCAGGGCCTGCCGGATCTCGGTGATGCTCTGGTTCAAGACCCCTTCTTCGACGCTTCTGCCTCCCCAGACGACGCCCATCAACTCCGCCTTGCTGACCAAGCGCCCCGGGTTTTCGAGGAGATAGACCAGCACGGAGTAGGTTTTGGGGCGCAGAGCGATTTCTTTTCTGCCCCGCAGGAGTAACTCGCAACTTTCGTCCAGACAAAACTTCCCAAACCGGTATTTGAGGGAAGAGGAGTGTTGGCCACGCACAAGGAGCCTCGCTTTGAGAAATTTTTCAGAAAACTTCCAGAACTCCTTCGAGACATTGCCACCGAAGAGGATCGAGAATGACCCCGGACGGTAGGAAATGAAGCAACTCGCAAACAGTTCGGCTCGGCACAGACAGGCGGCTCGAAATCACTCTGCCCAACAAGATACATCCGGGCGGCCAGCTTCTCAAGCGCCGGGAACAGGACGCGGAGAATCCGAACGGGTTCGGAGAGCCAACTCCGCTTCCGGAGCAGATTCATGCGAGTGCCGGAGAGAGCGAACATGCTCGTAGGGATACTCATGATCAGTTGTTTTTTGTTGTTGGTGATGAGCTTGATGGCCCCGGAGCGCCGCCAGGCGTTGTGAAAAGCGGGGTGCCCCCAGCCGTGCCCAACCCGCCGCGGCGGGCGTTGCCCGGACCGCGAGAAGAGAAGCCCGGAAAGTTCGTGGAGGCAGAGGATGACCGGGGAACGCGTGTTGATAGTCTGCACCGGATGCTACTCGCTGCTGAAATGGATGGAGCTCGATGAGAGTGGCCGGAAGATTTTGCGCGACGGTGGATCGGTCCCCGAGCACTGCCCGCGTTGTGGCCAGACAATGGGATGGCAATGGTTCCCGGCGACCGACGACTCCGCCAAACACCCGCCAAATTAGTCCCATTCCAATTCAATTGCCCGATCTCACCTCGGCGACCTTCTATCCGCTCCCGGGGGAAGAAAACGCGGGTGAAACCCGGGGTGGCTTGGCTTACAATCGGGGCCGCGCGTAGAGACTTATCTTCTCTTCTCCAGGTCAGCCGACTTGAGCTGTCCTATTGCTCAAGAGAACCGCGCCGACCGACTGTCACTATGGAGATGAACGCATGACATACAGAGCCATTGTCATTTGTCTGGCCAGCTTGTTTCTTTCATCCGCTGCTTGGAGCCAGGGCTGCGTGGATTGTCACAAGAAGGTCACGCCCAACATCGTCTCTGACTGGCAACTGAGCAAGCACAGCCGGAGCGGGATTGACTGCTCGGTTTGCCATGGCGACCAACACCAGTCAGCCGAGGACGTTGCCAAAGCCCAAATTCCCACACCGGACACCTGCGCCGCTTGCCACGCGACTCAAGTGCAGCAATTCAAGGCAGGAAAACACGCGGCCGCGTGGGCGGCGATGAAAGCGATGCCGACGGCACACTGGCAGCCGATGGCCTTGATGGAAGGGATGAAAGGGTGCGGGGGATGCCACAAGATCGGATTGAAGACCGAGGCGGAGATTCGAGATTTAAGGAAAAACGGCGCCGGCTTCGGCGTGGCCTCTTGCGATGCCTGTCATACCCGGCATATTTTCTCGCTTGTCGAGGCCCGGCAACCCCAGGCTTGTCAGACCTGCCACATGGGCTTCGACCATCCTCAATGGGAAATGTACTCGTCTTCGAAACATGGCGTCCGATTCTTGCTGAAGCAAAGCAAGGTACTGCCCGAGACGGTTGCCGCGCCAACCTGCCAGACCTGCCACATGCAGGAAGGCAACCATGCGGTGCGAACGGCGTGGGGATTTCTCGCTGTGCGGCTGCCGCTGCCAGAGGACAAGCAATGGGCCGCCGATCAGACGACCATCCTTCAGGGGCTTGGTGTGCTTGACCCTGACGGGAAACCAACCGCCCGGCTGGAGGTGGTGAAGACGGCCGACGTGGCTCGGCTCACCCAGCAAGATTGGCAAAAAGAACGCGACAAGATGCTGAAGACCTGCCATCAATGTCATTCGGCGAATTTTGCCAAGGCGGAACTCGAAAAGGGCGACCAGATGATCCGTGAAGCGGATCGTCTGCTGGCGGAAGCGATTCGCATCCTCGCTGATTTATACAAGGATGGCATCCTGCAAAAGCCGAAGAACTATGCTTATGCGTTCCCTGACTTGCTGACATTCCACGATGCGCCGACGGTCATTGAACAGAAACTGTTTGTGATGCACCTGGAGCATCGGATGAGAGCCTTCCAGGGGACCTTCCACGCCAACCCCGACTACGCCCTCTGGTATGGCTGGAGTGAAATGCAACGGGATTTGACGGAGATCAAAACCTTGGCGGAGGAACTGCGACGAAGGCACAAGGAGAAAAAAGAGTAACCGAATAGAATGCGCTCGGATAGCGGCCACCGCTGGCTTTGGGGGGCACTCGGTTTACCCTGCGCAACTGCAGGCATCTTTCCTTTATCGGTTTCTATCCAATTATGGGTTTACGAAGCGATTCCGGAAGTCGCTGGCGTCCGGCAGCGACTCCAGTAAAATGCAAAGGTCATGATCGTGCTGTTGTTGCTGGTGGTCTCGCTCGGCGCAGGCGAGGTCGAAGTTCCTCCCGCCTCGCTCGATTACGGGTACCGGTTGATGTACAACCTCGATTTTGCGAGAGCGCAAAAGGAATTCACACGGTGGCAGGAGGAGCATCAGGACGATCCCCTGGGCCCGGTCTCGGAGGCCGCTGGTTGGCTCTTTGCCGAGTTGAATCGCCTGGAGGCACTTGAGGCGCAATTCTTCATCAAGGACTCTTCCTTCGCAGCCAGGCGGAAACTCTCGCCCGACCCGGCTATTCGGACGCGCCTCGATGCCGCCTTGCAGCGCGCCGAGGATCGCGCCCGCCGGCGGCTCGAAAGCAATCCCAAAGACCTTGATGCTCTCTTTGCCATGACGCTTTCCGCCGGGTTGAAGGCGGATTACGCGGCCTTAATCGAAAAGCGCAACCTGGCTGCCTTGCGCTACACGCGCCAGGGGTCGTATTGGGCGGACAAACTTCTGGCTCTCGATCCGGGATACTACGACGCCTACCTTGCCATGGGGATCGGCAGGTACATTGTCGGAAGCCAGCCGGCGCCTCTCCGCTGGTTGCTGCGCCTGGGCGGGTTTTCCGGCGACAAGCGGAAGGGGATTCAAGAGCTCGAACTGACAGCCCAACGGGGACGTTTTCTTGCGCCCTTTGCTCGCATCCTCCTGGCCATTGCTTATCTTCGCGAGAAGGACAAAACTCGCGCCCGGCAGTTGCTGACCGGGCTGCGCGACGAGTTTCCCGGCAACCCATTGTTTGCCCGCGAGCTCGGGCGTCTCGACCCTTCACCACGTTGAGCATTGCTTCCCGGGGGCCGACGGCCGACCCCCTGGGCGGAAGCCCCGCGTTTGCCAACTCGTTCTCGGGATGACTCCCGCGACCCTTCGACACGCTCTCAACAAGTTTTTTCTTATCAAGTACTTAAACACGCAATCTTTTGCTAGCGCGTCCGTCGGTCACAACCTATAATTTGCCTCTTTGGCTCGGCCCAGGGAGCAACCTGGAACGGCTTCTGTTGACTCCCATAATTGGAGGGGGATGCGCTCAGGAGTGAACGTTGTGCGGGGCGCCTCGGAAAAGCCGGAACCAAGACTTGGCAGGCTGGACTGAGAATCTGCTTGTGTGCGGCATAGCCAATCTCGGATGGAAAGGGCGCGGGTGAAACGGACCGTACTGTCGTGGTGCCTGTTTTTTGCCGTGACGCTTGCCGTGAGCCCCGATTCCATGGGGGCGGAAGGGGCGCAGACGAAGCCTGCCCGTCCGACAGGCGAGCCTGGCCTCACGCGCGAGAATGTCTTGAAACGCATGGCTGAGGCGGCTGACCACCTCAAGTCGCTCACCGCCAATATCGAGCGCACCAAGGTGACCGTGGTGGTGGACGATAAGTCCACTGAATCCGGCCAACTTTTCTATCGCAAGGACAACCGCCTGCGGATTGAGTTCTCAAAGCCAGACACGAAAATCATCCTCCTGAACGGGGATCGGGCGCAGATCTACACCCCCAAGATCAAGCAGGTCCAGGAATACGACCTATCCAAGCACCGTGGCTTGGTGGATGAATTGCTCTTGCTCGGCTTCGGCAAGTCGGCCAAGGAGCTACCAAAAGCCTACCTGGTCACGCTGATCGGGGAAACGGAGATGGATGGCCGCTCGGTGGCGCAACTGGAATTGACGCCGAAGTCGGATAAGCTCCGCGCCCAGATCAACAAGATTCATCTCTGGCTCGACATGGTCTCCTGGCTGCCGATTCATCAAAAGTTCTTCGAGGCCGGGGGCGATTACTTCGAAATTCACTACACCGAGGCCAAGTCCAACCTCAAGATCCCCGACTCCAAATTCGAGTTGAAACTCCCCAAAGACGTGACCCGCATCAAACCGCAGGTGTAACGGCACCTCCTGGCACCTCTCACGTTCCCGAATCGAATGGTAGCCCATGTGAAATCAGATAATTGCAGGTTTCACCCGACCAGGACATAGGGTGCCGCCAAGGTGGTCGCCTGACTGTTAAGTCTTTGCTTTTTAAAGGGATTTTTACGACGCTCGCCCCTCAAAATTCCCCATTCAGGCGTTTTGGATTGCAGCCCGGGTAGGGTGCAACTAGACTGCCGGATTATTTCGCGCCCGATGACACCACTATCTGCCGCACGGAAGAAGCTCCGTCCTGCCATCGTCTATCTGAAACGGGGAGAACACGACTGCATAGGGCGAGAAGCGAGCCGCTCGGCGGCTCGCAAGCCCACAGTAATGAAACGGTTAAGCGAGCGGGTAAGGCTTGGGTGTGGGGTACTGCGCCGCGAGATGAGCCGCAAGGAGATTCGGCGCAAGCTGCTCTTCGCCCACCGCCGGCTGCGGGAATGGCGGATGATAGCCAAGGGGCTGCTTTCCACAAGCCACCCTGTCCTGGCGCACCTCATCGTCATCCGGCGCTGCAACCTCTCCTGCGCGTACTGCAACGAGTTTGACGACCACTCGAAGCCGGTGCCGACCGGAGAGCTGTTCCGGCGGATTGACCGGCTGGCGTCGTTTGGCACGACGATCATTACGATCAGCGGCGGGGAGCCGCTGCTGCATCCCGACCTGGACGACATCATCCGGCGCATCCGCCAGCGCGGCATCCTGGCGGGACTGATCACCAACGGCTACCTGCTGACGGCGGAGCGTATCGAGCGGCTGAACCGGGCGGGGCTCGAACATTTGCAAATCAGCATCGACAACGTGACGCCGGACGAAGTCTCGAAGAAGAGCTTGAAAGTGCTGGACAAGAAACTCGAACTACTGGCCGAGCATGCCGAGTTCGGGGTGAACATCAACTCGGTGCTGGGGAGCGGGGTGAAAGACCCCGAGGACGCGCTGACGGTGGCGCGCCGGGCGATCGAGCTGGGCTTCACCAGCACGGTCGGCATCATCCACGACGGCGGTGGGCAATTGCGGCCGCTCGGCGAACGCGAGCGCGAGATCTTTCAAGAGATCATGGCGATGGGCAAGCGATCGTATGCGCGGTTCAACCGGTTCCAGGAGAACATTTCGCAGGGACTGGCGAATCACTGGCGCTGCCGCGCCGGTTCGCGCTACCTCTACATCTGCGAGAACGGGCTGGTGCACTATTGCTCGCAGCAGCGGGGTTACCCGGCGATGCCTCTCGAGCAGTACACGGCGGAGCATCGGCGGCGCGAGTTCAACACACCGAAGCCGTGCGCGCCGCGCTGCACGGTCTCCTGCGTGCAACAGGTGGCGATGCTCGACAACTGGCGCGCCCCGCAGAAGATTGATCCGGCGCTGGCGCCGAGTCCCCAGCCGCTCGTCCAACTGACCGGGGCGCGAGGAGAAAGCTGACCGAACCCGGCTCGCTCGATCCTGCCAGCGAAGATGCTGGCCCAATCGCTGCCCGACGAAACGTAAAATCTGTCCTGCAGCCCACTCCCCTCTTGCCTTGATGGCCAGTAGGAGTATAATCGCGGGCGTCATTCCGGGAGCTTGGGCGTTCCGATCTAATCAAGCCATTGCCGCCCTTGTCGGGGTGGCCGGAATCGCAAGAGATCAGTCGTTGCCGTAGGAAGCAGGATTCCCTTCTAACGGCAGGAAGGCCATTTTTGCTCTCGGTTCGCGTCCCTCGATTACCTGTGGGGTAAGACGGTGTTCTTGGTTCTGAGAACAAGAGTCGGAACCCACATCATCCCAGCCTGCCCGGCATCGTCGCCCGGCAGGAACGGACAGCACACTTTCAAGAAGGAGCCACAAGCATGAAACGCAATTTGCTATTCGTTTGTCTGCTGGTATGGCTGCTGCCGGCCGCGTTGTTCGGTCAGGCGCAGGCGACCACCGGCGTGATCCAGGGCGAGGTGGTGGACCAATCGGGCGCTGTCGTGCCCGGGGCCACCGTTGAAGTAAGGAATCTGGACACCAACTTCACGAGAACCCTGAGCACCGACAACGACGGCCGATTTGTCTTTCTCCAGTTGCCTACAGGCCGCTATACGTTGACGGTCTCCAAGCAAGGCTTCTCCACCGTCGTCCAGGAGAACTTTAGCCTCACGGTTGGGCAGGCTATTGCCCTCTCTCTGACGATGAAGGTTTCACCGACTGCAGAACGCATCGTCGTCACCACCACACCCACCGTGGACACGATCAAGACGGAAGCCAGTTCCACATTGAACCAGACGACGGTGAGCACGACTCCCATCCTGGGGAGAAAATTTGAGGATCTGCTTACGTTGACGCCCGGGGTAAGCGTCGTGCAAGGACCGGACGGCGACGCAATTAACTTTGCCGGCCAGCGCGGGATTTTCAACAACATCAGCCTGGACGGCGGCGACTACAACAACGGCTTCTTTGGCGAGCAGATGGGCGGCCAGCGCGCCGCCATCGACATCACGCTGGAAGCGGTCAAGGAGTTTCAGGTGGTGGCGACCGGCGCTAACGCGGAGTTCGGACGCACGGCGGGCGGCGTCGTCAATGTCATCACCAGGTCGGGCACCAACGAAGTGCACGGTAGCATTTTCCACTTTCAACGGCTGGAGGCCCTGAGCGCAGAAACCTCCGACGGCAAGCCGCTCAAGGATTTCCACCGGGAGCAGTTCGGCGCCACAGTGGGCGGGCCGGTCATCAAGGACAAGATGTTCCTCTTCGGGGCCGTCGAGCAGATCACCGCCAACCTCCAGCGGGCCAATTTGAGCGAGCCGCTCGGCTCCGCCTGCTCGAATCCGAACCCTGTGATCACGAATCCGGCCGACGAGGCCCTCATTAGCGGCAGCGCTGAATGCCAGCGCGTGGCGCTGATCAATTTCATGCGAACGACTCGGAATCAGGAAGAGGGCCAGCCGGTCCGGCGCCCCGTTCACAACACTGCCGTCTTTGGTAGGTTCGACTGGAACGTCACGCCCAACAATCAGTTGGCTGCTTCTTACAACTTTAACCGGTCCAACAAGATCAACGAGACGTTCGACGTTTCTACCTACGGCAACTCCGCCAACGGGATCGAAGGGCCGTCCAGGATTCAGGTGCTTAACTTCAACCTGTTCAGCACCGTGTCGGTAACAAAATTAAATGAAGCTCACTTCACCTATTCGCGAGAGGCGCGACCTCGCGCGGCGGTGGTTTCGAACGTGCCAGCCGACACGGCCATGGGCTTCGTCGACACCTTCCGGTTTGGACATCCCTTTTTCCTCAACCCCAAAATTGACGAACTGTTCTGGCGCACGCATCTCAAGGACAACTTCTCCATCATCTCCGGGAGGCACACCATCAAACTCGGCGGCGAGTGGATCCACAGCCGCAACGTGCAAGTCTTCCGCGGCTTCTTTGAGGGTCGCTACATCTTTGACACCGTCGCCGGTTTCCTTCGTTATGCCTCGCCGCAGACGCCCTCTGTGGCGGGCTTTGGCCCCAACACGGCGAACTGTGCGGGCGGGGGCTATGGCGATTTTACGCTGCCCGTCTCCCCCACTAATTGCCCGACGGGATTCGCTACCGGCTTTGCCGCTGGCCCGCTGTTGCTCTTTCTTCAGGGCGCGGGCAGGACTGGACCAGCCACCGACGCCGCCGGCGCGTCCGACATCAAGAACGAAGAGCTCGCCTTGTTCATTCAAGATAAGTGGCAAATCCGGCCCAACTTCACTTTGAACTACGGCTTGCGTTGGGAAGCCCAAATCTTCCCCGACCCGGTCGTGGCTCCGTCGGACACAGCTTATGGGATGTTCCTAAGTGACCCGAACTTTCCCTCGGATGGCACCCTTCACAATCAGAAAAAGATGTTCCAACCCCGCGTTGGCTTTGCCTGGGATTTTTTGAACAACCGCAAATCGGTCTTGCGAGGGAGCTGGGGAATTTACAACGCCCGGCAAAACATGCTGACGCAGGTCGGCTCCATCACCACCAACGGCCTGCAACAGCAGACAATTTTCACCAGCACGGATACCGCTAGGCTTGGGTTCACTTCGCCCACGCCGGCCTGGCCGGGCTTGGTGACCCCGACGGCGGGATCATGCGGCGCCAACCCGTTCCCGTGCTTCAGCGGAGTTCGGGTGTTCAGTAAGGACTACGCCAACCCGCGCATTTACACGAGCAACGTGGCCTTCGAGCAGGAGCTCTATCCCGACTGGGCGCTGTACGCGGATTTTACCTGGTCAAAAGGTGTTCACCTGACACGCTTCATCAATGTCAACCGGAGCGGTGTTTTCCTATTTGAATTGGGCGAAGTGATGACGGCCAAGAGTGCCGGCAAAGCCCTCTACCGCGCCTTTACCATTGGAATGCGGAAGCGGTTCAGCCACGGCTTCCAAATGGAAGGCAACTATGTGTTCTCCAAAGACTTAGATGACGATTCCAACGAGCGCGACCCGTTCACCGATCGCTCCTTCGACCCCAGCAACCTCGGGTTGGATTACGCGCTGTCCGACCGCGACATCAAACACAAGTTCAATTTCTTTACGTACGCGGAACTGCCGTGGTCCTTCCAAGTCAACGTCCGGATGCAGGCGCGTTCCGCCCAGCCAATCACTCCGACCGTCCGCACCGCCACCAACCGCAACACCTTGCGCAAGAACAACGAGTTCTTCTCCTTCGATTGGCGTGTGCTCCGTCCCATCAGGTTGGGCGAGCGGTTCAAGTTGACGCCCATGATCGAGATGTTCAACACCTTCAACAATGACAACAACGTGAATCCGCTCATCACACCCGGGTTGTTCAACTTCGACGGCTTCCTGCGGCAGGGCGTCGGCGATCCCCGACAGGTCCAGCTTGCAGTGAGGTTCGAGTTCTAGCCCGAATAGCCGGTCGTTCAAATGCATTCTCACCCCGGCGGCTGAGGCCGCCGGGGTGACTTTTTCTCGCGAGGAGTTCCATGCCCAGGTCTCCCCGCCAGGTGGTGGAAGCCTGGTCGGCGGCCTTCAACCGTCAGGACGCGGACGCGCTGGCGGCGCTCTATGCAAGCGACGCGGTGAACTGGCAGGTGGCTGACCAGCCGCTCAAAGGCCGCGAGGCCATTCACGAGAGCTTCCGCGTGTTGTTCCGCGCTTTCCCCGACATGGGACACAGCCGCGTCAATCTTCTCGAAGAGGGGGAATGGGCGGCGCTGGAATGGGAAGGGTGGGGCACGCACCGCGGCGAATTTGCCGGCCGGCCGGCTTCGGGCCGCTCGTTCCGGTTGCGCGGCTGCGGATTCTTTCAAGTGCGCGACGGCCTGATTGTTTTTCAGCGAGGTTACTGGGATCGGATCACCTGGTTCGGCCAAATCGGCGTACCTGTGTGAAACCTGGCGCGGGTGGCTTCGTTCGCGGAACACGAAAAGCGAAACTCGAAATGGAAAGCCCGAGGTTCGAATTCGAGTTTCGGATTTCGAGTTTCGAATTTCGTTTGTGTTCTTCATCCCCCGCTCTTTGTTACCATCGTCGGCGGGAAGCATGGGCATCGAGCCTTCGATTCGCGCGGTTGTGTTCGATTGGGACGGCACGCTGCTCGACTCCTATCATGCCGGCACCTATGCTTATCAGAAGATGTTCGCTGCCTTCGGCAAGAGCTGCGACGAAGCCCG
>Ga0209320_10000191_pt1 | contig 31776 bp, 24 predicted proteins | sample Rifsed13ft4_FD_184008 | JGI IMG/M metagenome (GOLD analysis project Ga0209320, IMG submission 184008) | Soil microbial communities from Rifle, Colorado, USA - sediment 13ft 4 (version 2) | ecosystem: Environmental > Terrestrial > Deep subsurface > Rock core/Sediment | place: Rifle, Colorado... | reverse complement strand
CTCGGCCAGGCCCATCTCTTCGTGGATCTCGAGGGAGGTGATGTCGGCAAGATCCCGGATGATCCCTTCGAAGGAGAGAAACCCCACCACGAGGCAATCCAGCTTGACCGGAGTGCTCATCATCGTGGCAAGTTCTTGACCATTCACGAGGATGGTCAGGGGCCGTTCCGTGACGACCCCCTTGTCCAGACTCTCGAATCGTCCTGCCTTGAATCGGTAGGTGCCCACATGATTCCCCCGGCTAGTAGACGTTGAAGGGTGGGAAGGGGAGGGGTTTTCTGATCTCGCCTCCCCAGACGATGACGTACCGGAGGAGGAGCCCACCGACGAGGACCATCACGAATTTCACGTACAGGAGCCAGTCCGCTGGAACGCGAATGACCTTGACGAGTAGGACTTCCACGAGACTGGCCAGGAAGGGGAGCGCCAGGGCTAAGGCGATGACCCCCCACCAGAACCAGGGAGCAAGGTCGCCTTTGGTCAGCACCCCATATACGAGCTTCTGCCCGACGTCACCGGCCGCAAAGGCGGCGAGCATCAGATAGATCCAGCTCCCTTCCGCGATGATGACCAACGTATCGAGGAGGCTGAGGGTCCCGGCAGTCTCGCTCGCCCCGCCGAGCTCTCTCCTGAGCACGCCGGAGGGCCGGAAGTGGTCCACCGCGAGGGCGACCAACCCGCATCCGGCAAGCCCCGTCGAGAGACCGGAGATGAGAAAGAGCACCGGGATGTATCTGGTGTCCCAGAGGGGACTGAACCAGTAGCCCCCAGGGATTGACCACGTCCCTGAGATGAGAAACCCGGTGTACAGAGCCATCCCGATGCCCGCCGGAATGGATAGGATCGCCACGATGAGGCGCGGGGCCCTTCCCGTCCGAAAGTACCAGAGGACGGCATATGCCACGGCGAGAGGGAAGAAGGCTGCGATGATCCAGCCACCGATGGTCAGCCAGGATCGGTAGTTGCTCATGAAGAGCGGGAAGAGGATTCCTCGTTCGGGTTTCCCCAAGTGAAAGGTGAGGGCCAAGCCTCCTACGATGGTAATCGGGAGGGTGATATAGGCCGCGATGCGAGAGAGGGCTTGGTATCGCTCGTGTTTTGCCCCGAGCAGGTCCGCCAGGGCTGCGATCAAAAGGGTTCCTCCGGCCATTCCTCCGAGAAAGAGATACCAGGGAATGTGAAAACTGGCCCCCCACTTTGAGGTGACCAGGATGATCGGTTCCAGTTGTTCCAGCGAGGGCATTTGCGGTGGCATCGCTATCCCTCCTAAAGATGAAATCCCCACCGGCGACCAAGGGCGCCGGTGGGGATCCCGTTGACTCCCGTGCCGAACGAGGTTCCTGCCGTCGGCGCGCTAGAAGCGGGGGCCTGCCGGATATGCGGTCTCCCATCCCCAGGCGCCGCCGCCAGAGCCACGGGCGGCCACGCGGGCGCGCACCACCTTGGCCACCTCTTCGGCGTCCCCTGCGATCAGCGCCTTGGTGGAGCAGACCGAGGCGCACATGGGCAGCTTCCCCTCGGCGATCCGGTTCGACCCGTAAGAGCGCCGCTCCTTCTCCGAGAAGGGCTCGTCGGGCCCGCCGGCGCAGTAGGTGCACTTGTCCATGACGCCCCGCGCCCCGAAGGCGCTTTCCTTGGGAAATTGCGGCGCCCCGAAGGGACACGCATACAGGCAGTACCCGCACCCGATGCAGGTCTCTTTGTTGACGTGGACGATTCCATCCGGCCGATGGTACAGGGCGTCCACCGGACAGACGGCCACGCACGGTGCCTTGGAGCAGTGCATGCAGGGGACGGCGATGTTGGTCTCCCCCGGCTGCCCCTCGTTCACCGTGACGACCCGGATGCGAGCTATGCCCTGCGGGACGTTATTCTCGTTCTTGCACGCGACCTCGCAGCCGCCGCATTCGATGCAACGCTTGACGTCGATGTAAAACTTCATCCGAGCGGTCGTTAAGGCCATAACTCACACCCCCTTTCAGGCCTTCTTGATCCGGCAAAGGGTCGTCTTGGTTTCCTGCATCTGCGTCACCCGGTCGTAGCCGTAGGTGGTCACCGTGTTGGCCGACTCACCGACGCTGTAAGGCGCCGTCCCCTCCGGGTACTTGTCGGCGAGCGACTTGCCCTCGAACACACCGCCCCAGTGGTAGGGCAGGAAGACGGTGTCGGGGCCGACCCGGCGGGTCACCTTGGCCTTGACCTTGATGCGGCTGGGCTTGTCGTCCATGTCCTCCGGCGTCTCGATCCACACCCAGTCGCCATGCTTGATCCCGTGATCATTGGCCAGCTTGGGGTGGATCTCGACGTACATCTCGGGGTTCAGTTCGACCAGCCACCAGGAGCTCCGCTCCGCGGCGCTGCCCCCCTCGAGCTCGACGATCCGCCCCGTGGTGAGGATGATGGGGTACTTCTTCACCCAGTCGGGCTTCTGCATGCTCTTGTACGGTTGCGGGACGCGGTAGTGTTCCTTCACGTCGTCGTAGGTCGGCCACTTGGCGATCAGGTCCGGCCGCGGGCTGTGGATAGGCTCACGGTGCGTGGGCACCGGATCCGGGATGTTCCAGGCGTTGAGCCGGGCCCGGCCGTTACCGTATGGATTCCGCCCCTCGGCCAGGGCCTGCTTGATAGGCTCCTGCGTCAGGTCGGTCGCGTACTCTTTTTGGGCGGGATAGCCGGCGTTGGGACCGCCGACCGGCGCCGCCCCGTCGGACGCGAGCATGGTCTCGCCGTCGGGCGCCTTGGGTCCCCAAACCGCACGGAACCCGGCCCCGCCCCTGGAGGCGGGGGTGTCGAGGCGGTAGAGGATGTGCGTGCCGGGGTGTTTGTCGTGCCAGCACGGCCACGGTAGGCCCCACTGCTCGCCGTCCACCGGGCCGCCCTCCGCCTTCTTGGTCTTGATGTCGAAGACGTGGGCCCACTGCTGCTGCCGCTTTAGGCGCTCGGGCGTCTGCCCGATGTAGCCGATCGAGAGGCACGCCGAGTTAATCTCGCGCAGGACGTCCTCCACCGTCTGATCGGGTAGCGCCTTGACCTCCTTCATGCTGGCGGGGACCCCCCGCCAGTCCCTCTTGAAGTTGTGGATGAACTGCTTCTTGAAGCCGAGCCGCTCGGCGAGGTCGATCATGATGGCCAGGTCCGTCCGGGCCTCCCAGATCGGATCCACGACCTTCTGTCGCCATTGGAGGTCACGGTTGGTGTTGGTAGCGGAGCCGGGCTGCTCGTAGTTGGTGGCGGCCGGCATGATATAGATCCCGTCCGTCCTGTCGGGCAGGACCGCGGTGTTGGTGACAAAAGGGTCGAAGTCCACGATCAGCTCGACCTTCTCCAGTGCCTTCTTGACCCGGTCCATCTGCTGCATCGAGTTGGTGGAGTGGCCCATGAAGAAGACCGCCTTGATGTTGGTGTCCTGGCCGAGCTCTTTCGGATCGAGCAGCACCCCCTCGTACCACCGGGCCACGGTGAAGCCGGGCTTTTCCATCATCTCTTTGCTCTTGAAGCGGGAGACGAGCCACTCGTACGGCACGTCCCACACGTTAGAATAGTGCTTCCAGGCGCTCTCCGCTATGCCGTAGTAGCCGGGCAGGTGCTCGGGGCCGCCGCCGACGTCGGTGACGCCCTGGATGCCGTCGTGGCCGCGGAACACATCGCACCCGCCGCCCGGCCTCCCCATGTTCCCCAGGACGAGCTGCAGGGCACAGTAGCTGCGCACCACGGCGGTTCCGTTGCTGTGCTGGGTGCCGCCCATGGCCCAGATGACAGTGCCGGGGCGGTTCTCGGCCAGGGCCTTCGCCACCCGGAACAGCTCCTCTTTGGACGCCCCGGTGATATCCGCGACGGTATCCGGGTCGTACTTGGCCACCTCTGTCTTGAGCGCTTCAAAGCCGTAGGTGCGCTCGTTGATCATCTTCTTGTCTTCCCAGCCCTTGGCCAGGATGATGTTGATCAGCCCGAAGATGAAGGGAATATCGGTCCCCGAGCGGATCCGGACATACATGTTGGCGAAGGCAGACGTCTTGGTGAACCGCGGGTCCACCGAGATGATGACGGCCCGGTTGACCTCCTTGGCGGTCAGGATGTGCTGCATGGAGATGGGGTGGTTCTCAGCCGGATTCATGCCGATGATCATCACGCTCCGGCTGTTGCGGATGTCGTTCTGAGAGTTGGTCATTGCCCCGTACCCGAACACGTTGGCCAGACCGGCCACAGTGGTCGAGTGTCATATACGAGCCTGGAAGTCGACGTTATTGGTCCCCCACATCCCCGCCCACTTCCGGATGCCGTAGCCATGCTCGTTGGAGAAGTGGGCAGAGAAATTGATGTGGAGCGCATCCGGCCCATACTTCTTCCGGAGCTCCAGGAGTTTCGCGCTGATCTCGGACATGCCCTGGTCCCAGGAAATCCGCTGCCACTTCCCGCCGCTGAGCTTCATCGGGTAGCGAAGTCGCTTGTCGCTGATGACAGCCGACCTCGCTGCGGCGCCCTTGGCACACAGGCTTCCCTGGTTAATGGGGTGCTCGAACCAAGGCTCCTGGCTCACCCAGACGCCGTCCTTGACCTCGCCGATCAGGCCGCACCCGACCGCGCACTTGGTGCAGATGGTCTTGTATTGCGCAAGCTTGGGTGCCTCGACCGCTGCTGCAGAGGCCTCCCGGAAGATGGGGTTCGGAACCAAGGAACCGGCTGCCCCGACTCCGAGCCCGACACCAGCCGACTTCAGAAACTTCCGGCGGTCCATCAAGGGGTTCAGTGTCTCGACCGGGGAACTTCGGAGTGTTTCGCTTTCTCGAACTCTCCGTAGCGTCATCCCCATCCCTCCTACCTGTAAAGGGTCCGATAGTACTTCTCAACATCTTCAGTCCGGCGGTAGAGGATCGGATCGGGGACTCCCGGTTTCTTCCGGGCCGCAGCCTTCTTCGGTACCATCCCAAGGGCGACGGCGACCCCCGCTCCCGTCAGGAGCCCCTTCAGGAAGCTCCTCCTCCCGCCTTGAACCCCTGCGCTTTCCTTCCGTTCGCCCATAGCGCCCCGTCCTTTCCCTAACTGCGACAACTCAGTGAGGTACAATGACAGACACCGTCACCTTCGGTGAACTTCACTTCGACCCAATAGCCCTCTTTCAGGTATTCAAAGCTACCGGTCATGAAGCCCCCGGTGGCAGGCTCCGGGACTTCGATGTTGCTTCCTTTGCCGAGATGAAGGGTAACCTCCTTCCCCTCCTCGGTGGCGATAACCACTAAACGGCGTGCAGGGTCAATTCTCTTCACCGACCCCTCTACCATCGCTCAGCCTCCTTTCCTAGATAGCTACACTACTCCCGTTGCAAGCTCAGACCGTCAGATGGAAGAAAGAGCGGAAACAGGACTTGGACATCTTTTCATTCCACGAAAAGCGGACTGGTTAATGCAGGTAGATCTTTGAGCTTAAGGTACCCTAAACTCGACCCCTCTTGTCAAGTATTTTTTGACCCCTCTTCGCCCGTCCCCTCGATCTCTGGGGGGCCAAAGGTCGGTCCCTTCCAGCGGGTGACTCGCTCCCGGGCAGGCTGCCGGGGAGGGACAGCAGGACCCCACCCAGCCATCAGCTCCCTCTCCAGCTCCATGACCCCCCTGGTCAGTTTGGCGATCCCCTTGTAAAATATAACCTTTTCCCTCTTTTCTAGCTCGTCACAGAGGAGGAACGTCCACGGGAGGAGATGGGTCCTGAGAAACTCCCCCTGGAGGTGGAGCCATCGCTCCTCCTCTAGCGGCTCCTGCGCCACCTCTTGCCTCGCGATCAGTTGTCCCATGATCTCTAGCTCGCAGGCGATATGATCCTCGGGCTCCGTAAAGCCCTCCCTCGTCTCGAGGCCGGCCCGCCGGAGGAATCCCCGAACCTCGGCCAGAGAGGGACCGAAGAGTTCTCTCTCCATGTAGTACGACTCATAGGGGAAGACGACGGGCTCCCACGGAGAGATGAAGAGGAGGGTGTGCTCCTCAGCGAGGGCCTCGCAAAGCCGGGCAGGGTCTACCCGATGCTCGGACAGGTATGACCCGATGGCTTGCCACCCCTTGGCCAGCGAGGGATTGAGATTCTGAGCAGCCTCTATTCGCCCCTCCAGGTCTCGGCCGAGAACCTCGATGAGAGGCTCCTTGGGTGCCTCCATGAAGAGTTGGGACAGGAGTTCATAGTATCCCCGCCGGAACCCGGAGATCTCCCGGTCGCCGATCACGGCTCCCACCCCTTCTGCACCTCCATCATCGCCTTGACGGCCCGGCAGTTCGGACACATGAGCAACAGATCCGCTCGACCCCCGAGAAAGGCCTCCATCATCCCCACCTTGGCCTGAATGGCAGCAAGTGCCCTCCTGTTGATGTACTCCTTGCCGCATTGGAGGCAGCCCACCATCTCGTCCTGGACCATGACCTGATACGCGAAGGCCGCCTTCTCCAGGATCAGATCCCGACGCAGGGTGATGACGTTTTCCGGGCAGGCCTTTTCGCACATGCCGCAGGCGACGCAGCTCATGTACCGGAACTCCAGGGTGTGCTTGTCGTCATCCAGTTTGAAGGCGTGGACCGGGCAGATGTTCACGCAGGACCGGCACATGGTGCATCCCTCGGCCCTGACCTCGGCCCAGGCGAAGGGGAAAGAGGTATTCTCCCTGACCCGTCCCGGATCCTTCCCAGTGCCGTACAGGAAGGTGGCAATCGCATCGGTGATGACCTCGCGGTTCTCCACCTTGTCGGTAAACTGCCCGTCCCATCTGAGAGGGAGGGGGGAGACGTCGGCGGCGAAGCGACCGAGGGCCGCCAGGGGCTCCTGCGCCGCCTCGGTCGTGGTGAAGAGGCGGATCCGGTCCCCGCCGAATCCGAAGCTCTCGAGGACGATCCTGGTGAAATCCAGCTTCTCGAGAAGGAGCTGCCGCTCGCCGTGGGGACACTCCTCGCAGCCCAGTAGCGCGACGCCAGCCGCCCCCATGCGGAAGGCTGCGAGCATGTTGGCCTCAGAGACGTAACGGAGACAGGGAACCTCGACCGGCAGCAGATTGGCGGGGAGCGTGACACCTGAGGCCCGTGCGTTGTGGAGCGCGACCCGACCCTGGTTGCTGCAGTGGAAGGCGAGGACGGGACGGTCCGTATCGCCACCATTGACAGGGGCGAGGAGCGCCCGCATCCTGCGATAAAGATAGTCGGGGGATGGCTCGGCGAACTGCAGGGCCGAGGTGGGGCACGCCGAGACACAGGCCCCACAGGCCTCGCAGCTCACCGGGTCCACCTTGACCCGGGAAGGGGAAGCCGCCGGGTCACGCTGGATGGCATCGTAGGGGCAGGACGGGATGCAGATGCCGCATCCCTTGAAATCGGCGTAGCCGCCCGCGCAGGTTCCGATGTTGTACTTCACGAACTCCGGCTTCATGAAGTCGCCGATCAGCGCCATAACGTCGAAGGCGATCTCATCGATGTCCTCAGGCCGGACCACGGGCACATGATGGATGCCGGGACGCCGGTGGCGGGGGGGGAGCTCCCGGCTCCCGAAGAGGATCACCTGATCCGCCTCGACCACCTGCTGGTCTTTCCGGGGGATCTTGATCGCCCGGACCTCACCGCATTCGATGAGGCAATCCCCGCACCGATCGCACTTGGCATCGATGAGGCGCAAGCCTGCAGTGATGGCCTGGGTGTGGCAGACCGGGACGCAACGCATGCACGAGACGCACCGGTCGAGGTCGATGGACTGTGCCCGCTCGATACAAACCTTGAACTCGCCCAGATGCCCCTGGATCTCGGTTATCCGCCCACGGTTCAATTCGCAGGGCAGCGCCGAGGGGAGGAAGCTGTCGAAGGCCTCCGAGGTCTCCTCGAGCAGGAGCCTCACCTTGGCATGGTTGGCGAGCCTTCTCACGAGGGGAAAGGCGAGGGGGCTTTCGGCGGCGATGAAGATCAGATCGCCCGCCTTGACCGGCCGTTCCGGCATCTGCTGGCGCGCCTCGGCCGTCTCGAGGCTCGCTCGCAGCAGCCGGGCCGCCTTCCCGTTGGACGCCTCCCGCCCCTCATGGACCCAAAAGCACTCCTCCTTCAGATTGAGGAGCTGGATCTGCTCCGGCTGGAATCCGATCGTGCCAAGCTCCTGGAGGAAGAAGTCCCGGGGGCCGCAGCAGCCGATTAGCAGTCGGTCATACTTCTCCTTCTGGGTCTGATACTTGAGGGGATGAATGTCGTCCAGCCGAAGCCTGGAATAGAGCTGGGGCTGGGTCGGCAGGTTCAGCGATCGGGTGATGGCGCCGACATCCAGGGGGAGGGAGCGGTTACAGTCGCAGAGAAAAATCCCGACCTTCTTGGCCATCGGGTCGCTCCGGCGAGCGCTATGAGTGGCGAGGCCCAGGGTTGAAGGGGTTAAGGGTTCAAGGGTTATGTCAACTTAGTTCTACGGTAGGCGGGCGGCGGAGTCGCTGTCAAGGGAAAATAGGCTTTTTCTCCCCGCTCGTGTGGTCGGGCCTCCGGCGAGAAAGATGGTGACCGGCCCGTTGTTGGGCGTGCGGCTGCTCAGGCGGGCTTGAACGCGTAGCCCTTGCCGTCCTTGGCGATGGTGCGGACCGCCGGGCACGGCAGACGCCCCACAATCGGGGGGCCGTGGCAAGGGAGCTTGACAGGCTTCAACGATTTTACTTACACTGCCATGCGGGACTTCAGCGTCCCGGAGGTTCATCACGCGAAATCAGTGCCCTAGGTAGGCAAGGCCCGGATGTGCGCCCGAGTCCGTTGCTTCCAGGGGGCGTCTGAGTGAAGGGATTCGATCGGAGCAGACGGTTTCTTTCGCCTCTTGTGATCCTCTGTCTCGTTGGGACGGGGGCGCAAGCCCTCGCAAGGCCCTCTCAATCCCGGACGCTCTCATCTCCATCTGTCACGGTAAGGGCAGCCCTCCTGATCCAAAGGGAATCGGGCCAGATCCTCTATGCAAAAGCGGAGGATCAAAGACTTCCCCCTGCAAGCCTCACCAAGGTGATGACGGCCCTCGTCGCCCTCGAATCGGACTCACTCGAGGCGACGGTCACCATAGACCGCGAGTCCGTGGTGCGTCGTCGGCCGAAGATTGGTGTCAGACCCGGCGACCGGTTTGTCCTTCGAGACCTGGTGACCGCGATGTTGATCACGTCGGCGAACGACGCGTGTCTCGCGGTGGCGCAGCACATTGGGGGGAGCGAGGCGGAATTTGTGGCAATGATGAATGAGAAGGCGGCGGCCCTCGGCTTGGTCGATACCCATTTCTCGAATGCCTGCGGGTTTGATGGCCCGGACCACTACTCCAGCGCCCGCGATCTCGCGATCCTGACCGAGGAGGCCTTACAGGATGATGTATTTGCCGTAATCGTTCGGACGGCCAAGACAGAGATTTCGACGATCGATGCACGGCGACATTTTCGACTCTCCAACACCAATCGTCTTCTCGTGAACCCGGATGTCACGGGGCTGAAGACCGGCTTTACGAGTGAGGCTGGCCATTGCCTGATTGCCACCGCCTCCAGGAACGGAAAGAGCCTGCTGCTGGTCGGTCTTCATTTTCGCCATCGGTGGGGGGGACCGATGGCATTACTTCGTTATGGATTTGCGAGGGTCCAGGGCGCAGAAGGGTGATGAGGGTCTTTATTCGAGCAGCGCAGCGGGGTCTTGGGGGAGGGATTTCAGGAAGGTCGAGGGGACGGCGTAGATGTCGGGGTGATCCTGCGTCTTGGCGTAGAGCAGATCCCCTTCGGTCTTTCCCAGGAGCAGCGTCCCGAGGGGCTTGCCGTCGGTCTTGGTGAGGGTCACGGTGGCGGCAGGCTTCTCGAGACCGTAGCGGCTCAGATCCGTCGGCTCTCGTGCCACCACCTTTTCCCACTTGAGATTCTTGATGTCGTTCAACAGGTCGGTCACGGCCGCATACTTCGTCTTCCCTTCTCGGGGCTTCTTGAGTTGCCAGCGGTCCTTCTGCTTCTCGAGGAGGATCTCTTGGCCATCCCTGGAGAGTCCCATCTTTCCCACGTCCCACATCTCGAAGCTTAGAAGCTGCCGGCGGCGCAGGTCGGAGGGCCCCTGGGTGAGCTGTTCAAAGAGTCGTGCCTCTACCAGGGCGACCGCTTGACCGGAGCCCACCCGGACATAGGCCCCTTCCCGCTTGTCTGCCCTGTTCAGGGCGAGGCTGGTCAGGGGCTTTTCCCCTTTGTCCCAGAGGCGGATGGTCACGGCCGGGGCGTCAAGACCGTAGGGCTTCAAGGTCTTCGCGTTATCGGTCACAAACTCTTTGACCCGAGCACGGACGAGGTCCCACAGCAAGTCCTCGACCACCCGCTGATCCGCTAACGCCTCCTCCGGCTCTTTGATCTTCCAGGTGTCCCCCTCCTTCGTGACGAGTGTCCGTCCCCTGGGACTTTCGAGTTCGATCCGGGCCACCTGTCCATGGTCAAAGTTGAGCAGCGTCCGGTCTCTCAGGTCGGCCGCGTGCTGCGGCAGGCCCTTGACAAAGGCCTCCTTTAGTTCGAGGATCTGTTGCTCACCCCGCCGCCGCGCATACAGACCCCCAGGTTTTTTCCGGGTTCCGAGGAGGAGGGTGGCCTCGGCTTCCCCTTCCAGGGCGAACGTGATCTCGCCTCGGGGAGGGTCGAGGCCAAGGCTGCCCAAATTCGCCGGAGGTTTGTCCAGGAAAGTTGTCACCTGGTCTTGAGTGACGGCCCGCAGGAAATCCGACATCTTGGCGGGATCGGCCTTGGCCTCGAGGGGGTGAATGATCCACCACTCGTTCTTCTCTCGGCGCTCGAGGCGCAGTTGGAGGGAATTCCAGGAAACCCTCACCGTCCTCACTCCTTCGCGATCGATGAAGAGGGGGGCCTTGCTACGGAAGGCGAATGGCTCTCTTTCCAGAGAGGCCTTGACGGTCGCGGGGACGAGGAGGATTTTTTTCTCTCCGGGACGCCGGGCGTAGGCCGAGAAGCCGGCGGGTGCGGCAATGCCCACTTCCAGAGTAAAGGGTTGGTCTTTGTCCTTGAGCTGAACGGTCAAGACAATGGCGGGATTCTGGAGGCCGAACTCGCCGATATTCTCCTGGGCCTCTAACGTTCGTTCGATCCTCGCCCGGGTCACGTTCCCCAAGAGGGCGATGATCTCCCTTTCATCCCCCCGGTCCTCCACCGGTTGGCTCATGCGCCATCCCTGCTCCTCTCTGATCAGGGTGATGACCGTTTCCCCGCGTCGGATGCTCAGGGTGCTGACCTCTTTCTCCTGGAACGGGACCAGCTTCGTCTCGTCCTGTTTCCGAGCCTCCCTGATTTCCAGGAAATAGTAGGCGAGGCCGAGCAGGGCGAGGACGCCGGCGAGGAGTAGGGTGGTGCGAAACCTCATGCCGACCGTCTCCGGCGGAGAAAGACGACGACCCAGGTGCTGATCATCGCGAGCGGCGGGAGGACGAGGATCCCCCAGAAGGCGACCCGCGCCTGATGCGCGGTGAGGACCAGCGGCCTGAACTTGGCCTGCCGCGGGCGAATGGCGATCAGTTGTTCTTCCTCGGCGAGCCAGCTGACCGAATTCAAGAAGAGGTCCCGATTCCCCGCGAGATTCAGGTAATTGTTGTGAATAACGGCAGAGGTTCCGTAGGCGACAATCCGCCCCTTTTTCTGGTTCAGGGTTGAGGGTTCAGGGTTCAGGGTCTTCTCTGTCTTGGGGACCTCGGTCGTCGGTCGTCGGTCATCGGTCGTCACCTCGACCGTCGCCACCGCCCCTATCGGCACTGGGCCTTGCCGATCCTTCCCCTCGTCATACCCGGCCTCTCCCCGGTCCAGGGCGGCCTTGTCGGTTTCGGCCCAGCTCCCGGAGCTAGTCCGTCCGAGCACCTGCACGGTGACCCCGGCCGGCAGTTCCTTGGCTGCATCCACCGTCCGCGCGAAAGGGAAGAAGGAGGCCAGGGTGAAGTCTTGCGTGATCGGGTGCGGCTCGTACTGGGTGACCACCGGGAGGAGGTAATCCCCCCCGAAGGCCCGGCTCAGCCGATCCACGATGATATCCTTGCCCATCACGATGCCGTACTTCTTGAGGAGGTCGGTGAGTCCGGGGGCGGTGAAGGGATCGAGGAAGACCAAGAGCTTGCCCCCTCGTTTGACATAGGCCTCGATGAGTTGCAGCTCGGTTGGCAACGAATCGCTTTGGGGACCGGCGATGACAAGGACCGCCGCATCCTTGGGGACCTCCCTTTCGCGGAGCAGCAGGAGGGGCTTGACCTCGTACTGGACCTCGGTAAGCGCCTGCTTCACCTGGGAGAGGCCCTGCCGCGCGGTGCTTTCCAGCCCTGCCTCGCCGTGGCCGGTAAGGAAATAGAGGACTCGCTTCTCCTTGCGGAGGAGCTTGACCAGGGCGTTGGTGATCTTCTCCTCCTCGGCCCCCTGGAATTTTTCCTCTTTGCCTCCACTCTCGAGGACGATCGTCCCGTACGTCGTAATGCCGTACCGCCTCGCCAGGGCGGGGTGGCGGTCCGGGTCCACCAGCTCGAAGCGGAACTTGGGAGAGAAGTGGGCGTACTGGGCTAGAAGGTCCTGAGCGGCTGCCTTTCCCGGCTCGTCGGTCCGATAGAAGGCGACGGCGTGCACTTCGTTCTCCAACGATCTGAGGAGCTTGATAGATTGATCAGATAGGCTGTGGCGCCGCCCCTCGGTCAGATCCACCCGGACGTTATGGCGGATTGCTAACGCCTCGACCCCCACGACGATGGCAAGAAACAGCATCAAGGCCAGGGCCGTGTTCAGCCCGTACCGCGTCCCCCGACGACGCACCATCTCGTGGAGCCGTAAAAGCATTCGCCCCATGGGTTACCCCTTCCACCGTCGAACTTCGAGCGACTTCAGCGTCGCGAAGAGAAAGAAACTCGTCATGCCCAGATAGTAGGCGATGTCCTTCGTCTCCAACACCCCGCGGGCAAAGCTCGTGAGGTGCTCCACGATGGAGAGGTGGCGGAAGAGCGCGCCCCAGTCCCCTTCGGCGAGGGTCGCCCCCCAGCCGATGATCCACAACAGGAGTGAGGCGCCAAAGGCAAAGGCCCCCGCCACAATCTGATTCTCCGTCAGGGAAGAGAAGAGAAGTCCCAGAGAGAGAAAGGCCATTCCCAACAGGAGGAGGCCCAGGTATCCGGTGAGGATGGGATACAGCTCGAGCTCGCTCCACCACGTGAGGAGGAGCATATAGAGGGCTGTAGTGGAGAGGAGGAGGGCATACAGAGCCGTGGCCGCCATGAACTTGCCCAACAGGATCTCCCCATCCCGAAGCGGATAGGTGAGCAAGAGCTCTAACGTTCCCTGCTTCCGCTCCTCGGCGAACAGACGCATCGTCAGGAGGGGCATCAGAAACAGGAGCACCACGCCGAGATCGATGAAAAACGGTCGGACGATGCCATCGGTGACGTTGAGGCCCCTGGCGAGCCCTGGATTCATTGCGGCCTGGACGCTGATGAGACTCAGATAGGCCAGAATCGAATAAAAGAAATATCCGGAGATGACGAGGAAAAGCGTGAAGATGGCATACGCAATAGGGGAGGCGAAGTAGGAGCGCATCTCTTTCTTGAATACCGCTAGCGTCCCCATGAATCCCTCAGGTGATTGGTGACTAGTGATTAGTGAATAGTGTGGGGAGGACGCAACGAACGAAGAGTTGGCCCTCAATCACCAACCACCAACCACTATTCACCCGTCACGGGTTCTTCGGTGACCAGGCGTATAAAGATATCCTCCAGGCTCATGTCGACCGGTCTGAGCTCCAAGAGCCCCCAGCCGCTGGTACAGACGACCCGTGCGAGCTCCTGGCGCAGGTCCCGGTCCTTGTCCGTCTCGACGAGATACCGGCGCAGCGCCCCGGCCCCGTCCTTCATCGCGACCTGCAGGACGCCTGGCGCCTCGCGGAGTCTGACCGAGACCTGGTCCGGTGGCCCGTCAATCTGGAGCAGCACTTGGGTCGAACGCTGGAGGCGGCGGGTCAGGGTCTCTGGGGTGTCCACCGCCACGATGCGGCCCTCGTTGATGATGATCACCCGCTGACAGACCATGCTGACCTCGGGCAGGATATGCGTGGATAGAATCACCGTGCGTTTGCCCTGCATATCCCGGATGAGACTGCGGATTTCGATGATTTGCTTGGGATCAAGTCCGATGGTCGGCTCGTCGAGGATGAGGATGGGCGGGTCGCCGAGGAGGGCCTGGGCGAGTCCCACCCGCTGGCGATAGCCCTTGGAGAGCTTGCCGATGATCCGCCCTCGGGCATCCTGGAGGAGGCACCGTTCGATCGCCTCCCCGACCCGCTGGCGTCTGGTCAGCCGGGAAAGTCCTTTGGCCTCCGCCACGAAGCTCAGATATTGGGTCACGGTGAGGTCGGTGTACAGGGGAACGTGCTCCGGCAGGTAGCCGATCCGCCGCCGCACATCCAGGGCCTGGGTGCGGATGTCGTATCCGCCTACCCTGGCGGTGCCGGAGGTCGGAGGCATGTAGCACGAGAGGACGCGCATCGTGGTGGTCTTTCCGGCCCCGTTCGGACCGAGGAATCCCACCACCTCCCCCTGCTGCACCGTGAAGGTGAGGCTGTCAATGGCGGTCGTATTCCCGTAGACCTTTGTGAGCCCCTCTACCTCGATCATCGCGACCCCCGAAGATTATAATCCCTTCTACGGGAATGACAACCCCCCCTGCTCGATGACCGACGACCGTCAAGAGTCAGTGGCCCCTGCACGCCCCTCGCTCCAGGCCTCACATGAGCCCATGCGAGGAGGCGTGGTCCCGCTGATCGGCGGTTCGCCCTTCTTTTCTTCCTCAGGCGGCACGTTTAGGCCCCGAGCGACATTGCCGGGAGCGGCGGGGCCCCTCGGTAGGCGGCGGCCTGGGAAACCGAGGCGCGATCCGTGCTCGTTTCCTTGCACGGAGCGTGAACACGGAGGGACCCAGGCCGTAAGCCGCCGAACAGGGTCGTCGCGGGAGGCCAGAAGGGAGGGACCTACACGTGCCGCCTGTCTCATCTCCCGGCAAGGTCGCTCGGGACCTGCAGGTGCTGCCCAAGCCATCGAGCTCTTCGGCCGTCATTGCGGACTGCTGACAGCAGACTATTGATAGCTTTCCGCGGTCATCGGTCGTCGGACTTCGGCGAGCTCAGTCGAGCCGTCATCGGCAGTGACGGCTATGTCAGTTCGACACCTGCGAGCAGGCCCTGGACGTTGTCGAGCTTGTCCAGGGTGAGACATCGCTCGATAAGGAGGGATCGGGACGGCTCTGGAAGGATGCGGCGGGTGAGGGCGTGGAACTTGGCGATGAGCTCCTCCGGGGTCATCGGGTTTTTGGGATCGCCTTTGGGGAAATCGACCCGTGCCTCGTGTCGGATCCCCTGCGTGGTTTCGATCGTCACAACCGCAGGCCACTTGTCGGGGTAGACGCGGTCGAGTTCGGGATCTGTTTGAAGGACGACCGTGGACATGAGGTGACGGACGGCTCGATCGCGGATTCCCTCTTGGGTGAAATCGTCCAGCCCGACCCTGCCGTGCAGGAGCGCTGTGGCGACGCAGTAGGGGATGCTGAACTTCGCGGCATAGGGGCTGGCCGGTTCTACCTTCTCAAGAAGATCCAGGGCCGCCGAGTAAACGCGGACGGTGATCTTCTTGATATCGGTCGGCTTGGCGTTGAGTCGGGTCTTGATGGCCAGGGCGGCGTCAATGCTCGAGTGGATGTGGTAGCACGCGGCGTGGGCCTTAAAGGAGTTCTCCAGGATCCGGAGGGGGCGCGTTCCCAGGCCTTCAGTCAGGCGGGCAAGCTCCGGGGCGGTAGAGGTGGCCTGGGCGAGCCCCTTCTCTCCCTCGAAGATCTGCGAGGCGGCTGTGAGTCCCTGCTCTGCAAGGAGGGCGGCGAGGAGCCCATCGGCCGCCGCCTTGGCAAGGTGGAGCTGCTTCGACATGGCCCCTTCCACCAGGAATTCCCACAGCCCTGCCGATTGGGTTCCCGCGCTCCCGAGCGCCCAGACGATCTGCTCCGGCGTCAGGCGGAGCAGCTTGCCGGCAGCCGCGGCGGCGCCAAAGACCCCGCATGTGGCCGTGGTCTGCCAGAAGTGGTAATGACTTGGTCCCAGCGCTTCACCTGCCCTGATCGCCACCTCGTATCCCGCCACGATGGCAGTCAAGAATTCTCGGCCCGCGATGCCGTCCCGCTCGGCCACCGCGAGCGCGGCCGGGATGACGGGGGCCGCCGGATGAAGCACCGAGGGTTTGTGGAGGTCGTCCATCTCCACCACATGGGAGGAGGCAGCATTGACGAGCGCGGCAAAATGGGATGAGGTCTTGGATCCATCGGGAATCACCGTCGCCTGGGGTGTTCCCCCCAGCCCTCTGGCAACACGCACGAACATTTGGATGGGCCGGGTTTTCGATCCCGCGATGGCCGAGCCCAGCCAATCGAGGACGCAGAGCTTGGCCATCTCGATCACGTCGGCCGGCAGCCCGTCGGACCCCAGATCGGTAATGAAGCTAGCCAATTTTTCGGAGATCGTCTTTGCCATGATCTTTTCGGTTACCGCGTGGGCAGCTTATGCAACTTTCATGCAAGCTGGCAATCCGAACGGCATCGGCCGGGCAGGTATCGCGATAATCCTAGGTTACGGATCGGAGCAGTCACGCATGAAGCCACACCGGGGGCAGATGATCTTGCAGTGGATCTCCAGCATTTCGGCCCCACACACATCACACACATAGATGTCCTGTTGGGTTGTCATCGTAATGAGCTTATACCCCTTTCCCGCCGCGTTCAAGGCCGATGCCCGTGGGGGTGTCGGGTACCCAGCACCCTTGGCCTATGGTATCATCAACCGGCAAGGAGGATCCGGTGAAGCGTAAGAGAGGCAAGGTGCGCATAGGGATTACGATGGGCGATCCTGCCGGGGTCGGGCCAGAGATCATCCTGAAGGCCCTCGCTCAACAAGCGATCTACCGGCAGGTCGTCCCGATCGTCATCGGCGATGGCGATATTCTGGAGCGGGCCAAAGGCTATGTGGGGAGCGGGCTCCGCCTCCGACGGATCGGATCGGTAGGGGAGGCTACCGGCCGCTTCGAGGAGATGGCGGTCCTCGATCTCAAGAACATCGACCTCGAGCAGTGCCCCCCGGGCATCCTCTCCGCTGAAGCGGGGCGGGCGGCGGTGGAGTACGTCTTCAGGGCGATCGATCTCGCCAGGGCCGATGAAGTAGACGCGGTGGTTACGGCCCCCATCAATAAGGAGGCGATGCACCGCGCCGGCTATCCATTTGCGGGTCACACCGAGATTTTCGCTGAACGGACTGGAAGCCGCAGCTACGCGCTGATGCTCGTGGCGGGGAAGCTGCGGGTGCTTCACGTCTCTACCCATGTCTCACTCCGGGAGGCATGTGATCGGGTCAGAAAGGACCGCGTGCTGCAGGTCATCTGTCTGGGGCACGAGGCGGCAGCGGCGTGGGGTCTTCGCAGGCCGCGGATTGCTGTGGCTGGCCTGAATCCCCATGCAGGGGAGCAGGGGATCTTCGGCCACGAAGAGCGGGAAGAGATCGCCCCGGCAGTGGCGGCGGCCCGGGCCGAGGGAATCGATGCCGTTGGGCCCCTACCCCCCGACACCCTCTTTTACCGGGCGGTCAAAGGGGATTTCGATTTCGTCGTGGCGATGTATCACGACCAGGGGCATATCCCGGTCAAGCTCGGAAGTTTCGATCGGGCGGTCAATGTGACCGTGGGACTGCCGATTATCCGGACTTCGGTGGATCATGGGACCGCGTTCGACATCGCGGGAAAGGGGACGGCGAGCCCTCGCAGTCTCGTGGAGGCGCTCCGTCTAGCCATCCGGATGGCCCGACATCGCGCACTTCGCACCCTCCCCGCTTGAACCTTCAAGCCTTGCCTCGGTTGTCTCAATCCGAAAATGGCTGAGCAGCACCCCGCCCGCGGCCCAGCAAGTCCTGTCGTTGGCTGGCTCGCCGGCTCGGGCAATCATCCTTCGTCATCGGAAAATTCCACGGGTCGCTGATTCTGTTGCAACAGCCCCCTCGGCACCTCGCTCCGGGGCTCTCGCGGCGACCCTGAGCGGCGGCTTACGGCCCGGGTCCCTCCGTGTTCACGCTCCGTGCAAGGAAGTGCGCACGGATCGCGCCTCGGTTTCCCGGGCCGTCGCCTGCCGAGGGACCCCGCCGCTTCCGCCAATGTCGCTCGGCGCCTTCAGGTGCTCTTGCCTGGGGAGAGCCATCCCGCCCTCAAACATTGACCCCTCCGGCGGTTCAGGGTATTTTGCTCGGAAGCGCACTGAGCACAGGCGAAGTGGGGCGTTCGATGGGATCTCCGGTGGATGTGAAGGTCTGGCGCGAGCACTGGCAGGATGAAGGGGACGCGGCCTACCTGTATCAATCCCTCGCTGCCATCGAGCCCGACCAGACGCGCGCCGAGATCTACCGGCGTCTGGCCGAGGTGGAGGAGCGTCACGTCAAGCTCTGCGGCGACATCCTGAAGGAGCAGGGAGAGACGCTACCGCCGTTCCGTCCCAGCCTCCGGGCTAGGAGCCTGGCCTGGCTTGGACGAACCTTCGGCCCGGAGTTCCTCCTCTCCATCCTTCTGGCCGAGGAGGGGCGGGAACTCAAAGGGTATCTGCAGGCCTATAAAGAGGCGCCGACCCACGGACCCAAGGGGACCATTGGCACACTCGCCCGCGAGACGGCAGAGCACGCGGAGACGTTGGGCAAGATGCTGGGGCGCGAAGGCGAACCGTGGCACCGGACCGCCTCGGGCGGCTATCTTCGGAATGTCGTGTACGGCTTCAACGACGGCCTCACCGCCAACTTTGGCCTGATCATGGGGGTCATCGGGGCGGAGGTTTCGGAAGGGATCGTCCTCATCTCCGGTATCGCCGGCCTCATCGCCGATGCCCTCTCCATGGGATCGAGCGGCTATTTAGCCGCCAAGAGCGAGCAAGAGGTCTACACCCACGAGGTCGCCATGGAGCGGGAAGAGATCCGGCTCATGCCCGAGGTCGAGAAGGAAGAGCTGGCCCTGCTCTATGAACTCAAGGGGATGACGCCGGAGGAGGCCCGGCAGGCGGCCGAAAGGATCATGGCCGACCCCGAGGTGGCGTTAGTCGAGAAGACTCGCGAGGAGCTGGGGATCGTGCCGCAGGCCGTGACGCCCCTTCGGGAAGGGATCATCACCGGCATCGCCACCGGCTTTGGCGCCTTCATTCCCATCCTTCCGTTCCTGGTGACATCCGGTTCCGCAGCAGTCTGGGGTTCCATCGTCATCAGCATGCTGTCGCACTTCGGCGTGGGGGCGGCCCGCTCCTTCTTCACCGGCCGCGGGATCATCCGGAGCGGCATGGACATGTTTCTGGTCGGGCTCGGTGTGGCCATCGTCGCTTATTTCATCGGCTGGCTCCTCACCGGCCATCTCTGACGGGCATTGGATTACCCAGGGTGAGCCGGGACATGATCCACCTCGCGCTCCGTCGCTCCAAGATCAGAAGAAGATCGTCCGCCTGAGGCGTGGGCGCAGTGTCCGGTGTCGCCGAATAGGGTCATAACTCCAGAAATCGGGTAATGAATGGGGTGGCGGACGTGTTCACGCGAGAGGCAGGGAATTTGCATAGGAATCAACTGGCTGTTTTCAATGAGGCCTCTCTCTACCATGTCCTCGGCCGTCCTGTGCCGTGGCGGCTGCGCATCGGAAAGCGAGCACGATGAAATTTAACTACGAAAAGCTTTGTCGCTCTTGGAAGTGGGAAATCCCCAACTATTACAACATCGGCCGTGACTGCACCGATAAGCACGCCCGGAGAAGATCCCACAGAAATAAAATTGCCTTGTACTGGGAGAATGAAGAAGGCGAGACTCAACAATTTACCTTCGCCGACCTGGCAAGGCTTTCCAACCAAATGGCCAACGCCCTCCGTGCGCTTGGATTCCGAAAGCGCGACCGCCTGCTGATCCGCCTTCCCAACCTGCCTGAGTTTCCCCTGGTCTTCCTGGGAGCGATGAAGATCGGGGCCGTCCCGATTCCAAGTAGCACGATGCTGACCGCAGAAGAGGTTGCCTTTCTGCTGGACGACAGCCGACCGAAGGGTGTCGTCACTACACCCGAATTGTACGAGGCCGTCGAGGTCAACCGCGGTCAAAATAAAGCACTCAAGTCTGTCCTCATCGTCGGGAATCGTGTACCGCCCGGGTGTGTGAGTTTTTGGGACGTGGTAAAGAAGGGTTCTGCACATCTGAATGTCCCGGAGACGAAGGCGAATGACATGGCGTATATCTGTTACACCTCCGGGACGGCAGCCTTTCCAAAGGGTGTCGTCCACGCACAACGCGCCCTCATCGGACATGATCCTGCTGCCCTCTACTGGCAGGCGCTGAAGCCCAACTATACCGTCATGCACGCAGGGAGGCTCAACTGGACGTACACATTGGGGACAGGGTGTCTCGACCCATGGCGTCGCGGTTGCTCGACAGTCATCTACGGCGGGGAGCACGACCCCAAGAAATTTTTTGAGCTTATCGCGAAGTACCGGGTGAACGTCTTTATGGCTGTTCCTACCGTCTACCGACAGATGCTTCGTGTCGCAGACGAAGTCGATCTTGACCTTTCGAGCCTCCATCATGCCCTGAGCGCCGGTGAACTTCTGAGCGAAGGGCTCTTCCTCGCTTGGGAAGACCGGCTGGGAGTAGAACTCCATGACGGACTGGGGATGAGTGAGTTCAGCTACTACCTTTCCAATATGCCCGGAATGTCCATCAAACCCGGCTCGCCAGGAAAACCGCAGCCCGGACACCGCTCTCTGCTCGTTGATGAAGCGGGGAAAGAAGTCGCTGGTGGACATACGGGAGTCCTCGCCACTCCCAAGGACGATCCGGGAATCATGCTTCACTACTGGGAGAAGCCCAAAGATACTGCCAAGATGTTTCGTGGAAAGTGGTTTATCAGCGGCGATTGTTTCACCAAAGATGAAGACGGGTATTTCTGGCTGGTGGGAAGAGAGGACGACATCATAACCACTTTCGGGTATCGGGTGTCACCCGTGGAGGTCGAAAGAGTTCTCGGTGGACACCCGGCGGTCCATGAGTGCGCCGTCACAGGTATAGGCGTCGCGGAAGACAAGACCATCACCGCGGCCTTTGTCGTCCTTCACCCCGGAAGACATGAGCACGAGAAACTCCGGCGGGAGCTGTTGGAGTATGCCGAGAAGCGTCTCGCCAAGTATAAATGCCCGCGAGAGATCGTCTTCCTCGAATCCCTTCCGAAGACTGCCAATGGAAAGGTCCAGCGGAAGGTGCTCAGGGAGATTTATGGCTAGGGCACGATGGAACCGGACGGCGACGCCATTCGAGGCGATGGGTCAGGGATTGGCCCTACAGAGGAGATGTCGATGAGCACGAAGAAACTCCATCTGAGTTTTTTTGAGAATGTGTCGTTCAATTTCGAGAAGGCCGCAGCCTTCACGCCGCATCCCCGAGGTCTGCTGGATGTCATCAAGGCCTGTAACAGTGTGTATGCCTTTCAATTTCCCATCCGCTCTCAGCGAGGCTACGAGGTCATTTCCGGCTGGCGGGTTGAACACAGCCATCACAAGCTTCCGGTCAAAGGGGGCATACGATATTCCGAGCAGGTGGATGAGGACGAAGTGAAGGCCCTCGCCGCCCTAATGACCTACAAGTGCGCGATCGTGGACGTCCCTTTTGGTGGCGCGAAGGGCGCGGTGAAGATCGACCCGAAAAAATACACGCCCCACGAGGTGGAGCAGATCACGCGGCGGTACACCGCCGAGCTGATCAAGAAGAACTTCATCGGTCCCGGAGTGGACGTGCCCGCCCCCGACTACGGAACCGGTCCACGAGAGATGGCCTGGATTGCGGATACCTATACGGCGTTCCACCCGGGACAGATCGATACGTTGGCGTGCGTGACCGGCAAGCCCATGTCATCGGGAGGCATTCAGGGAAGGATGGAGGCCACCGGGCGCGGGGTGTTCTTCGGTCTTCGGGAGGCCTGCGGTCACGAAGAGGATATGAAGAGCCTTGGCCTCTCCAAGGGGTTGGAGGGAAAGAGGATCGCGGTCCAGGGGTTAGGAAACGTGGGGTATCACGCCGCGAAGTTCTGTCAGGAAGGGGGATGTGTTCTCGTCGGAGTCGCCATGCCCGAAGGCACCATCTACAATCCCAAAGGATTGGACCTGGATGGCGTGGTGAAGCACCGGCAAGAGACGGGTTCGATCCTGGGCTTTCCCAGGGCCACCAACCTCGCCAGCAGCGCCGAGGTCCTCGAGTGTGAGTGCGACATTTTAATCCCAGCCGCTCTCGAGAATCAGATCACTGAGGCTAACGCCCCGCGGATTCGAGCGAAAATCATCGCGGAAGGGGCCAACGGTCCCACGACGGCCGCTGGGGAAGAAATCCTTTTGCAGAAGAAGGTGATGGTGATCCCGGACATCTACCTGAACGCTGGTGGGGTGACCGTCTCGTATTTTGAATGGCTCAAGAATCTTTCCCACGTTCGGTTCGGGAGAATGGGCAAGCGGTTTGAAGAGACGGCCTTTGAGAAGATGCTGCGGGCGGTCGAGACCGCAACCGGAAAGACCTTTTCCGAGGCCGAGAGGCGCGTCATCGCCCACGGAGCCGACGAGCTTGACCTGGTCAATTCCGGTCTGGAGGAGACCCTGATCAGCGCATATTGTCAGATCCGCGAGATATGGAAGGGAGATCGAAAGATCCCGGACCTCCGGACGGCAGGCTTCATCAGCGCCATCAACAAGATCGCCGTATCGTACGAGGAGATGGGGATCTTCCCGTAAGCGTATGAGGCGTGGGCGATGACCACCTTCGGAAAGCCCGGAAGGGACTGACCGGCCTAGCCGTGCTGAGCTATAAGAACGCGAGGAGGGTCGTGATCCTGCTCGTCGGCAGCAGCGTGCTGCTGGTCGGTGTGGCGATGATCATTCTGCCCGGTCCGGCGATTCTTGTGATCCCCGCGGGACTCGCCATCCTGGCAACCGAGTTTGCATGGGCTAGAGCTCTCCTCCGCAAGATAAAGGATAAGGCGCGGGACCTCTCGGGCGCCGCCAACATTTCTCCAAGACGACCGGACGGCGAAAGTTGACGAGGTGGCCCCCTCCCGTCCTGTTCCTTCTGCACAGGCACATTCATTTACCACGGGAATCAATCATCAAGGTCGTAATCCATGTTTGCGGAGGGAACAAAGGACATTTGATTCTGGGGCGCGGCGCGGACGGTGACTGGCTCGATGCACCTGCTGACGATCGGGGGAAGACAGCTCCTGCTGGAGTGCGGGCTGTATCGATCAGAATTTTTTGCGCCTGGCGTTCTCGAGGTATAGGATAGGGCGCGAACCTGGGCCGGAAGAGGGCGATGGAGCACATAGCCTTTCTTAGGGATCTGGTGGCGGTCTTCGGGGTTTCGACGCTGGTGGTGTTTCTTTTCCGCCGCCTGCGGCAGCCGACGATCGTGGGTTTCCTCGCCTCGGGGGTTCTGGTGGGCCCCTATGGGTTGAGCCTCATCGCCGATGTGGCTCAGGTGGAGTTGTTGGCCGAGATCGGCGTGGTCCTCCTCCTCTTCACCATCGGCCTGGAGTTCTCGATCTCCAAGCTCGACCGGCAGATGGTTCTGTGGGGGGGGAGCCTCCAGGTGGTGGGGACCATCCTGCTCATTTCAGCAGGGGCGTGGGTTCTTGGCCTGCCGGGGGAGCAGGCGGTCTTCTTCGGGTTCCTCCTCGCCCTGTCGAGTACGGCCATCGTGCTCAAGATCCTGATGGACCGAGGAGAGATCGACTCACCGCAAGGCCGCTTTACCGTCGGGATCCTCCTCTTCCAAGATCTCTGTGTCGTTCCCCTGATGCTCCTCACGCCACTCCTGAGCGGCAAAGAGGCTTCGAGTCCGGCCGTCATCCTCTGGGTGCTGAGCAAGGTCGTCTTCACCGTTACCCTGATCTTTGTCCTCTCCCGTTTCCTCGTCCCGAGGATCCTCTTTGAAGTGGTGAAGCTCAGGAGTCCGGAGGTCTTTATCATCTCTATCATCCTCATCTGCCTGGGGACCGCCTGGGCCACGGCGCAGATCGGCCTCTCCCTCGCCCTGGGGGCATTCCTCGCGGGAATGGTCATCGCCGAATCGGAGTATTGCCATCAGGCCCTCGCGAATATCGTGCCCCTGCGGGATAGTCTCAGCAGCCTCTTCTTCATCTCGGTGGGGATGTTGATGAACACGGGCACCCTCTTGGCCCACCCGTTCGCGGTCGCCGGGACGCTGTCGGCCATCCTGATCGGAAAGACGGTCGTGGCCGTCGGGAGCGTTCTGGCGCTCGGATATCCCCTTCGCGTGGCTGCATTGGTGGGGTGCGCGCTCGCCCAGGTGGGAGAGTTCTCCTTTGTCCTCTCTCGCGTGGGATGGGAGTGGGGGCTCATCACTCCACAGGTCAGTCAGTATTTCCTCTCTGCCTCGGTCGTCAGCCTTCTCCTGACCCCGTTCATGATTGAGGTGAGCCCGACGCTGGCGCGGCGGGTCGGCCGCCTGCGGTGGATCGAGCGGCGGTTTCCGGGGCGGAGCTTCCAAGACCTTCGGCCTGAGGGGGTGGAATTCCGCGACCATGTGATCATTGTGGGGTACGGTCCCACCGGTCGGAACCTTTCCCGGGTCCTCAAGGCGACGCAGGTGTCGTACTGTATCCTGGAGATGAACGGTGAGACCGTGAGACGGATGCGGAAGATGGGGGAGCCCATCTATTACGGGGACGTCTCGAGCCGAGAGGTCCTGAAGCACCTGATGATCCAGCACGCCCGATCCCTGGTGGTAGCTATCTCTGACCCCCCCTCGATCCGTCGGGCGGTCCGGCTCGCCCGGGAGCTCAATCCCCACCTCCACATTGTCGTCCGGACCCGGTACGAGGCTGAGATCGACGAGTTACACCGTCTGGGAGCAGATGAGGTGATCGCAGAGGAGTTCGAGACGTCCATCGAGCTCTTTGCACGCGTTCTGCGCCGCTATCATGTCCCCCGGGCGGTGCTCGAAGAACAGGTGGACAAGGTTCGGGGGGAGCGATACGAGATGCTGCGCCAGTTTCAGGTGCCTGCACTGCAGCAGGCGGATGTGGCCCGCCTCTTTGCGCAGGTCGATATGGAGACGTACCTGGCCCGAGAGGCGGCCTCCACCACGGGGAAGACCCTTGGCGAGCTGCACATCCGGCATCGGACAGGCGCCTCGGTGGTGGCGGTGATCCGGGACGGAAGCGTCTGGGCCAACCCCGGGCCGGACCACCGGATCGCGGCGGGGGAGGTGCTCGTCCTGGTGGGGAACCGGCACCAGGTGGAGCGAGCCCTGGTCCTCCTCGATCACGGGGAGGGAAAGGTGGGTGCCGGGGACGGGGAGCACACCGTGAAGCCACCGACGGCGTAACCTGAAGGGAGACCCGCCTTTACACCACCGTGGGGGGGAACGGCATGAAATGGTCCTGGAAGCTGGGCGAGTTGGCAGGCATCGGCATCTATATGCATGCGACGTTCGTCGTCCTTATCGGCTGGGTGGCGATGAGTCACTGGTTGGAGGCGCGGAGCCTGACCGTGGTGGTCGAAGGGGTGGGGTTCATTCTGGCCCTGTTCGGCTGCGTGCTGCTCCACGAACTCGGGCATGCCCTCACCGCAAAGCGATACGGCATCAAGACGCGGGACATCACCTTGCTCCCTATCGGTGGCGTGGCCCGCCTGGAACGGATGCCCGACGATCCCAGGCAGGAGTTGTGGGTGGCCCTTGCCGGTCCTGCCGTCAACGTGGTCATCGCCCTTGCCCTCTATGTCTGGCTACAGGTGACCGGCAGCTGGGCGCCCCTCGCGGAGCTCGGCGTGACAAAGGGCTCATTCGGGGGGCGCCTCATGGTGGTGAACGTCTTTCTGGCCGGGTTCAACATGCTCCCCGCGTTCCCGATGGACGGCGGAAGGGTATTGCGCGCCCTGCTGGCGACGCGGATGGACTATGTGCGGGCGACGCAGATTGCCGGGAGTCTGGGGCAGGGAATGGCCTTTCTGTTCGGGTTCATCGGGCTGTTCAGCAATCCGTTCCTGCTCTTCATCGCCCTGTTCGTGTGGATCGGCGCCGCGCAGGAGACGAGCATGGTGCAGATGAAGTCGGCATTGGGCGGCATCCCGGTGCGCCGGGCGATGCTCACTGACTTCCGTACCCTCTCCCCGGGGGATCCCCTGGTCCGCGCCGTTGAGCTGATCTTGGCGGGCTCCCAGCATGATTTTCCTGTCGTGGAGAACGGACGCGTGGTTGGCGTGTTGACGCGGGACGATCTCGTCGTCGCGTTGGCGCAGCAGGGCCAGGAATCGCCGGTCAGTGGCGTGATGCGGCGCGAATTTGAAGTGGCCGATTCTGCCGAGATGCTCGAGCCGGTGTTCCTGCGCCTGCAGGCCTGCGAGTGCCGTACCCTCCCCGTGACGAGCCATGGGCAGCTCGTCGGACTGGTTACCATGGACAATGTCGGGGAGTTCCTGATGATTCAGGCTGCACTCGTCGGAGCGAAGGGCCGTGCATGGGCGGCATAGATTTCCCGATCCGATGACACGCGGGGGTGCCAGATGTTTGTAGCGGTGCGGTGTCAGCCCGAAGGGAGCGTCGAAGAAACGACGGACCTCGCCTCGCTCGGTCCCTGGTTGGCCGAGGCCCAGAACAGGCTCTGGGTGGACGTGGCCAGCCCGGGCGTTGAGGAGATGGAGGCGGTGGGTCGGTCCTTCGGTTTTCATCCTCTCACCATCGAAGACTGCCTGCACGGCGGGCAGCGCCCGAAGGTGGAGGACTACGACGGCTACCTCTTCCTGGTTCTCCATGCGATCCCCCAGCAGCTCGAGGATCCCTGCGTCATCGAGGAGTTGGAAGAGCTCTACGTCTTCGTGACGCCGCGGGCCCTGGTGACCGTCCATCAGCGCGAGAATGAGTCGGTGTCGAGGCTCCGCGACCGGATCCGAAAAGAGCCAGCCCGCCTGGCCCAGCCCCCGGGATTCCTTCTTCACATGCTCGGCGACGGCGTCGCGGACCAGTACTTCCCATTCCTCGACCGTGTGGAGGATGAGATCGACGACCTCGAGGCCCGGGTCGTGAGCTCCGGCAACCCTGAAATCCTCGACCGCCTCTTTACCGTGAAACGGTCGCTGATCCATCTCCGGAAATCCCTGGGCCCTCTCCGCGAAGTCTTCAACGCCCTCAGCCGGCGCGATTACCCCCTCCTGGACCCCAAGGTCGCGCTCTACATGCGGGACGTCTATGATCACCTCGCGCGGGCCTCCGAGATCGTGGACGCCTGCCGGGACCTGGTGGCGACGACGATCGAGGCATATCTGATGGCCACCTCGAACCGCTTGAACGACATTGTGCGCCAACTCACCATCATCGCGACGATCTTCCTCCCGTTGACCGCCGTCACCGGATTCTTCGGGATGAACTTTGAGCATATCCCGTGGAACAGCCCGCTCGCCTTCATCCTCACCACCCTGTTCATCCTGGCCATTCCCGTCGTGATGCTCCGCTGGTTTCGTCGGTGGGGATGGCTCGAGCGCGAGCCGAGCTTCATCACCAAGCGCGAGGCGAACAAAGGTCCCGGTCAGCGGGGATCGGCCTGAACCCGTCTCTTGCCTCGGTCCCTCCTGCCTCAAGCTGGCATCGTTCCTGCATGGTCCCCCCGGTGAATCGAGAGTTTCTCTCCTATGCAGAATGAAAGCCTCATATCGGTCTTTAGTGTGCTCATCGCAGCGACGGGCATCTCGTTGGTCTTCAAGGACTATTTGGCCAGCCTCGTTGGGGGCCTTATCCTGCGGCGGATCCGACAGGTCAAGCCCGGTGTCCGCATCAAAGTCCTGATCATGCCGGCCATTACCCTCAAAGGCGATGTCATCAGCGTCGGGGCGCTTCGCACGACACTGCACGAGGTGGGCGACGGCGAGCGGCTGCCCAGCGTCCGTACGGGGCGGATCGTGAAGGTTCCCAACTTTACGCTGGTGAACAGCCCCCTCGTCATTTACGACGAGCAGATCTCCGATGAGGTTATCGCCTACGAGAGCCGGCCCTTTCCTCACCTGGACACCCTTGAAGAGGATATGCGGGCGGCCATCACCAAGGATGGTCACGAGGTGATCGAAGTGGGCTTCTACCAGAAAGAGGACCGGCTGATCATCCACGGGATCTTCACCGTCCGCACCCACGAGGCAGGCGACGTCCGCGGCCGCATTCTGAAAGCATTCCTGGAGCGGCGGCAGGCGCACGCCGCTCACGTCGAGGCCTCGACTCCCCTCAGGGTCCAGTAGCGACCGAGCATGGACCGTGGAAGTGGTGCGGTGTCTGCGGGGTCGTGCGGATTCCCAAGCCAGTTGCTATCCGTTGGTGGGAAAGTAGGCGTTTCTCAGATACTGGGTCAGCATCCGCTGCGTGTTGAAAAACGAGCCGTTCAGAGCGATAGCAGAGCGCTGGACCTCGGCAAACGCGCTGGGCCGCCCGTAAAAGAGCGGGAGAATGACGTGCTCGAGCTTGGCGTACAGCAGGGTCACCTCGCCGAAGGGATCATCCGGGGGTTCCTGCCCATCCCCTATAGACCAGCCGGTTATGCCCTCCACGTGGCCTTCGATCCACCACCCGTCCAACACACTCAAACTCGGCACCCCGTTCAGGGCCGCCTTCATGCCGCTGGTGCCCGAAGCCTCGAGCGGCCTCTGCGGGGTGTTTATCCAGAGGTCCACACCGGCGCAGAGCTGCCGGGCCAACGCCATATCGTAATTCTCCAGATACAGCACGCGCACAGCGTCGCCGAGGGCGGCCGACGCCTCAAAAATGCGCCGAATGATCACCTTCCCCCCTTCATCCCACGGATGGGCCTTGCCTGCATAGATGATCTGCAATGGGCCCACCCGACGCGCAATGCCCCGAAGGCGGTCCAGGTCGTAGAATAACAGGTCTGCCCGTTTATACGGGGTGGCTCGCCGTGCAAAGCCGAGGGTCATGGCCGCCTGATTGAGGCGGACACCGGTTCGCTTTTCGACCTCGTCCAAGAGTTCCCGTTTGGCCTCGGCATGGGCCTGCTGGATCTCGTGCAGGGGGATGCCGACCGCGTAGCGGAGGTAGTGGTTATCATACCGCCACTCCGGTATGCGCCGGTCGTAGAGGGTGCGAAAAGGTGGCGCCGTCCAGGTGACGGCGTGGACGCCATTGGTGATGGCGTTGATGGGGTAGTGGGGAAACATATCAGTAGAGACCTCGCCATGTCGCATGGCCACGCCGTTGGTATAGTTGGCGAACCGGAGGGCGAGGTACGTCATGTTGAGGGTTCCGTCCGTGTAACAGTGCATTCGCTCCAGGGCGGCAGCTCGCTCCGCCCCAAGGACGTGGCGGACGAGGTCGACCGGGAACTGGTCGTGGCCCGCGGGGACGGGCGTGTGGGTCGTGAAGACGCACTTGCGACGGACGGCCTCCACGTCCGCGTCGGTGGCGCTCTGCAGGCCTCGTCCCTCGGTCTGCCGCTCGAGCAATGCGAGGGCGAGGAGGGCGGAGTGGCCCTCGTTCATGTGGTGGACTCCGACCGTGTCGTCCCCGAGGGCGCGCAACATCGCCACACCGCCCAAGCCCAGGACCGCCGCCTGGCAGAGGCGGTAGTGGTCGTCTCCGCCATAGAGATGGTCGGTGAGCGTCTGATCCCAGGCACTGTTTTCGGGCAGGGCGGTGTCGAGGAAGTATACGGCTACCGTATGCCCGGATACGCCACGCACAACGTAACGCCACGCGGCGACGCGCACCTGCCGGCCTTCGATGTCGAGCGTCACGCGAGCCGGTACGGGTTCCAGTCCCTCTTCCGGAGCCCACAGGGCCGGGCTCTCGGACTGGTTCCCCCGGGGATCGAGGTGCTGGGTGAAATACCCTTTCCGATGGAGGAGGGTGACTCCCACCATGGGGACCCCGAGATCGGCGGCGGACCGGAGCGTGTCCCCGGCCAGCACCCCCAGGCCGCCGGCGTACGTGGGGATGGCAGGTTCAAGACCCACCTCCATCGAAAAATAGGCAATGCTGTGTGGATGGGCCCCTTTCGCCGAGGCTGAAGGTTCCATGTTCACAGGGGACCTCCTCGTTGGTATTCGATCATCCGCCAGCACCGTGCCTCTGGAACCGCTGGGACCTCATCACACCCGCGCGTATTCGGTCGAATCCTCGAAAGGGAAGCATATACCACGCTCCCGAGTCCCTGGCAACCCTCATCGAGAACCTTTCCATCACCGCTCGCTCTGCACTCCGCTCTGTGCAAGGACGGCGCCGCTTCGGGGCGCAAGCTTGAGCTCGCGAAGCATTCCAGTCGTAATCGGCCATCGCGCCCCGCTCTCCGTGTCCAGCAGAAAGCCCTCGCTCACGCCAAGGGCCTTGACCGGCGCATCGATCACCCGGGCATCTGACGCCACATTCAGCGCGATGACGCACACTTCATCGGCGAACTTCCGGCCAAAGACATATAGGTCGCTGTCGGCATACAGGCGGACATACGCGCCGTGCCGCAGGGCCCGGTAGGTGCGGCGGAGCGCGATGCATCGTTTAACAAAGGCAAGCAGATCATGATTCCACTGCGATCGCTCCCACGGAAACGCTTTGCGGCAGTCGGGATCGTGTCCCCCGGCCAGTCCGATTTCGTCGCCGTAGTAGATGCACGGCGCACCCGGATAGGTGAAGAGGAACAACAGGGCGAGTCGGAAGGCCGTCTGGTCGCCGCCAACGCTCGTGATGAAGCGCGGGATGTCGTGAGTGCTCAGGACATTAAGCTGAGCTTGGCTGATGGCTGGGTCGTACAGGCTCAGGATCCAGTTGATCCGGTCGGCAAACTCGATGCCGCTGAGCGGGCGGACATCGCGGAAGCTGTGCACGCGGTGGATCCCCTCAAGGTCAAGCCGCTCGCCGCCAAAGAAACCCAGGCAGGCAGCCGTGAGCAGATAGTTCATGATCGCGTCAAACTGATCGCCCTGGAGCCAGCGCGTCGCCTCGTGCCAGATCTCGCCGACGATGTACGCATCAGGGTTTGCGGCCTTGACCCGGCGGCGAAACTCTCGCCAGAAGTCATCGTCGTTGATCTCTCCCGGCACATCCAGCCGCCAGCCGTCGATGCCGAATTCGGTCCAGTGGGTGGCTACGCTCCACAGGAACTCGCGCACCGCCGGCGTCTGCGTGTTGAACTTCGGTAACCCGGGCATGTCCCACCAGGCGTGATAGCCGATGGCTTCGTAGCTGCCGACGCCCTTGCGTAACGCCTCCTGCGATGCCGGATCGGGATACGCGCCGAAGTGGCGCTCGCCCGACAGGCGGTCCGGATGGAAGTGAAACCAATCGGCATACGGGGAGGCGGCGCGGTTTTCCAAGGTATGGTGGAACTGCCAGAAGCCGCGGCTGGCGTGGTTGAACACCCCATCGAGCACGATGCGGATGTTTCGGCCGTGGGCGGCATCGATGAGTTCGCGTAAGGCGGCGTTGCCGCCGAGGAGCGGATCGACGGTGAAATAGTCGTAGGTGTGGTACCGATGATTGGCCGCCGAGGCGAAGACGGGATTAAAGTAGAGTGCGGTAACGCCCAGCTCTTGGAGGTAATCGAGGTGTTCGATGACCCCCAACAGGTCCCCCCCCTTGAAGCCGAGCAGGGTTGGGGGGCTGTCCCACGGTTCAAAGTTGAGATTTTTGGGGAGACGACTGCTCTTGGCGAAACGATCAGGAAAGATTTGATAGAAGACCGCGTCTTTGACCCACTCCGGCG
>Ga0209320_10000189_pt1 | contig 31798 bp, 33 predicted proteins | sample Rifsed13ft4_FD_184008 | JGI IMG/M metagenome (GOLD analysis project Ga0209320, IMG submission 184008) | Soil microbial communities from Rifle, Colorado, USA - sediment 13ft 4 (version 2) | ecosystem: Environmental > Terrestrial > Deep subsurface > Rock core/Sediment | place: Rifle, Colorado... | reverse complement strand
GAGTTGCTCAAGGCTATAGAAATTTTGATAATCTGAGGATTGCCATTCTCTTCTTCAACGGCAAACTCAACTTATTTTCACACTATTAACGGTAGAACCGAAATTGTAAAGTAGCCAGCAAAAATTGCGGCAATAAATGTCCAATTATAAGTAGCTCTTTTCCAGTAAAGATCAATTTCAAATTTTCTTATATCGTGAATTTTTTCAAATGCTTTTTCTGGATTTTTAAATTTGGAGAAATACTGCTGTATTGTAGTAAACTCTTCATATGAAGATTCCTTAGGTTCGATTTTTAATTCTTCACTCATTACTTCACCTATAGAAATTTGAGACAAGCTAACTATTAGTTACCCCACCAATTTGCTCGATATCATTCCCACTAAAGGCGGGCAAACTGGCGGTTGGTCTGCCAGAGCCAGATAAAAATATTATACTTAATTAAGAAGCACTATTAAGTGTCTGAAGTTCTTCAGAAAGCTTTCTAGCAAATTCTGCTTCGCTAATTCCTTCTAATCTTATTTTGGTTGACTTAACTAAAACTTCGGGAGGATCGCCTTCGCCCGTTACATATTTGAATAAGGTAAAACCTAATCTGTATCTGTCGTTCAAAACCGGAAGATGGTCTTTGAATTTATCTACGATATCGTAAACTTTTTTCTCAATAGATTGCTCGGGAGCTGGATTAACTGAAGGTAGTGGTAGTGTTGTCATTAAAATCACTTATTTTTTTTGTAAAAATACATTTCTGCTAAGTTACTCGCAAATTGTTACTTCCGATATAGTCATTCCGAATTCATTTCGGAATCTCCCTTTGTACATTTCCTAGATGCTGAAATGAATTCAGCATGACACTTGCATAACTTCAATCTTTAATAAAAATCCATAATAACTTTGGCTGAAATCGTGTTATTCGTGCAAACAATTTCCTTCAAATTGATTAAATTTTAATTGAAGATCATCTCTACTATTTAAATGCTTAATTTTCCATACCAAAAAATACTTGTCGTACGGCTCAGCTCACTGGGTGACATTCTACTCACCACTCCATTAATTCGTTCATTAAAAAAAACAAATCCCAAGCTTGAAATCCATTTCTTGCTGCGTGAAGAATATCAAGACGTAATGATCAACAATCTATTTCTTTTAAGACTCATAACAATCAAAAGAGAAGATTCATCTTCGAAGATAAAAGATATTCTACGGCAAAATAAATATGACTTTGTAATTGATCTACAAAATAATTTAAGATCGAGATACTTAACCAATGGCTTAAAGTGTCCTAAAGTTAGATTTAGAAAACTAAGCTGGCAAAAATTCCTTCTTGTTAAATTCAAAATCAACAAGCTTTATGGAACACCACCAATTCCTGAAAGATATGCCTCTGTAATCAAAGAGTTGAAACTTGATGATGAGGGACTTGATCTTTTCACAAATAAAAAACCATCAGAAAAGTTTGATGGATTAAAGAACCTAATTGGCTTTTGCCCGGGGTCAAGGCATTACACAAAAATGTGGCCCAAGGAATATTATATCGAACTTGGGAAAAAAATAATGGAAAATGGTTTTAACCTAGTTCTCTTTGGTGGGAAAGATGATAAAATAAATTGCGATGAAATTTCATTTTATCTTTCCAAATGCATTAATCTTTGTAATGATAACGATATTCTTCAAACTGCAGCAGATATGAAAATGTGCAAGACAATCATTTGCAATGATTCCGGATTGATGCACGCTGCTTGTGCCGTTAAAGTTCCGGTTATAGCAATTTTCGGTTCAACCGTCAAAGAGTTTGGATTTACTCCTTACCGCAGCAAAAATTTAATTTTAGAAAACAAATCATTAACTTGCAGACCATGTTCACACATTGGAAAAAGCAGTTGTCCGAAGGGTCATTTTAAGTGCATGAAAGAAATAACTCCGCAATCAGTTCATAACAGTTTAATTCGTTTCCTCGATCAATAATGAAAAAAATCTGGTTCGGCTTTTACAATTACTTAATTATTCCGCTTTTTTATCTTCTGATTCGCATGGGCGGAATTTTTAACGATAAAATCCGTCGGGGTCTTCGTGGCAGAAAACGGATGTATGAAGATCTGATTCTAGATTCGGTTAATTTTTCTAAAACAAAAAAAATGATTTGGTTTCATTCGTCTTCGCTTGGTGAGTTTGAACAAGCAAAACCAATCATTGAAGCGTTAAAAAAAGATGCGAATTTAAATATACTTGTAACTTTCTTCTCACCATCCGGTTATGAAAATTCAAAAAAATATCCATATGCGGATTTAGTTTCTTACATTCCGTTCGACTCATTTCAAAATGCACAGAGATTTAGGCAAATTGTTCGACCGGATTTAGCGGTAATGATGCGCTACGATATTTGGCCTAATCATATTTGGATGATGAAAAAATTTAATGTGCCCGTTTTTCTCGTTGATGCTACAATGAAAAGAAATTCTGCCAGAAAGTTTCCCTTGCTAAAAAGCTTTCACAAAATACTTTTTAAAGAATTAACAAAAATTCTCACCGTATCGAAAAGCGATGCTGAAGGATTTAAGAGTTTTGGCTGCACAGATGATCAAATTAAAATTGTTGGTGATACGAGATTTGACCGTGTTTATCAACGAAGCTTAAAGGCACGATCAAGAAATTTAATAAATGAAAATCTCTTTCAAGATAAAAAAATTTTTGTTGCTGGCAGTACCTGGATTGTTGATGAAGATGTAATAATTCCGGCATTCATTAAGCTTGCTAAGTATGATAAAAGTGCTGTCCTTTTAATCGCTCCGCATGAACCGAGTATAATTAATCTTGAAAAAATTGAGAATGAATTCATCGGTGAACTTTCAACCATTCGATTTTCGCACATGAACAATTATAATAATGAGCGGATTATCATTGTGGATTCGATAGGAATTCTTCTCACTCTTTACACTTATGCTTCGGCAGCATTTATAGGCGGAAGCTTTAAGCAAAGCATTCATAATGTTTTAGAGGCGGCTGTGTACGGCATTCCTGTTTTGTTTGGGCCAAAAATAGAAAACTCGCAAGAGGCACAAGAATTACTTAAAAGAGGGGGCGGCATTTTAATTAGAAATAAACGTGAAGCTTACAGGCAATTGCGAAATTTGTTCATTAATGATGATTTAAGAAAAGCTAAAGGACAAATAGCGTTTCAATACGTGCATGAAAACTTAGGTGCTACTGATAAAATCATCAAAGAGATTTACAATTATCTTTGATTAATTATTCATATAAGATTTTTTATACCGCTCAAGTAAAATATTCATGTGATGTTTTTCATGCCCGGCAATTATATAAAGCAAAGCTAATACAGTGACTTCATTACTGCTTGCAATGCCTCGATTTTTCAAAACTTCTTCATCAAATCCTTTCACGAGCAGCATATTAGACTCCCGCAACAATCTAAATTCATAAATCAAATCGAATAATTCTCTCTTATTAAAATTTCTGGATTTTACATACGCATCCTGATCGAATCCCGGCAATGACTGCTTTTCGCCTCTTGCAATACACATAGCACGGTAAGCCATGACTCTCTCGGTATCAATTAGATGACCAACAACTTCTTTGACAGTCCATTTTCCTTTTTCATAGGAATAATCGCCCATAGCTTTTGGGAAAGAATTCAACACTGCTTGTGTTTCAATTGATTGAGCCGCCAATATTTTGCGTATGTCTTCTCCCTTGATAAGATTTATATATTTCTCGTAGTAGGGGGCATAATCATTTTTACTTGGTCTCATATTATTTCTCCAACCAATTTACTTTTATTCCCAAATTTTGATTTCAAAAATTCCGGATGAATTTGCAACACCGCGAAACATTCCACTGGTATTATAAACCACCACATAATTTCCATCCTTATCAACCGCAATTAAACCGCCACCACCTTGAGTAATTTTTTTATAAATCATTTCTTCGGCTGCATCTTTAAGCGAATAATGTTTGTACATCATCAAAGCCGAAACATTATAAGCCACACTATGCTTTATAAATAGTTCTCCTTTCCCCGAACAAGAAACTGCACAAGTTTCATTATTTGCATAAGTTCCCGCACCTATGATCGGAGTATCTCCAACTCGTCCCGGCATTTTATTTTCAACACCGCCTGTTGAAGTTGCTGCAGCTAAATTTCCAAAAATATCCAGTGCAACACAACCTACAGTTCCTTTAGTATTTTTGTTGATACTTTTCTGCCATTGTTCAAATCTTCGCGGAGTGACGAAATAATTATTCGGAACTATCTTTACATTCATTAAACTTCCAAATTTATCAGCACCTTCACCGACTAATAGAACATGCGACGTTTTTTCCATTACCAATCTTGCTAATGAAATCGGATTTTTAATTGTCTTAACACCGGCAACAGCACCACATGATAAATCTCTTCCATCCATTATTGACGCATCCAATTCATGTGTTCCATCTGAAGTGTAAACCGTTCCCTTCCCTGCATTAAATCTTGGATCATCCTCCAGGAATTTTACAACTTGTTCAACCGCGTCAAGACTTGTTCCCCCATTTTGCAACATTGTTTTGCCAATCGTCAATGCTTCAGACAATGATTTCAAATAATCCTGTTTAATTGAATCCGGCATGTCTTTACTGATTGTTCCAACACCTCCGTGAATAACAATCGTGTACTTGTTCTTATCCTTAAACTGAAATGCCGACTCAGAATCAATAAACTTTGAACCAGTCATCAAGACGGTTAGGATAACTGAAACAATTAATGCTTTCATTTTATAACAAATTTATTATTGATTTTATTGTTTTACTTTCAGTTTTTTCTTTAGCACATCCAAAAACTCTGATTGCGTTCCGTTAATTTTTAACCGTGCTTCTTTTATTGAAAAGAATCGTCCATCATCAACTTCAGGGAAAAATTGTTTTTGTCCCGAATTTGGAGGCCATTCAATTTCAAAATCATTACTTAAGATTTTAATTTCGCCATTGCCAAAATATTCGAATGACCAGGCGTGAATTGTCTTTCCGCTTTTCTGTTTCACCCAGCCAAGTGAAATGAATTCACCAACTGGTTCAATCCCGGTTTCCTCTTTGAACTCACGAATTGCAGTATAAAGTAAATCTTCATCTTTTTCAACAAGTCCTTTAGGAATGCTCCAATATCCATCGTCTTTGTTTTTGAAGAATGGACCGCCAGGATGAACTAAAAATACTTTCAGCTCTTCCTTGTCAAACTTGTACATCAATAACCCGGCACTAATTACGTTGTTCACTTTAATTAAATTTCATGAGTAGATTTTAAGCCCGGCAATTCCAACCACTATCAAAAAGATAAAAAAAAGTCTTACGAACTCGGATGATTCATTAAAAAGAAAGATGCCAAGAATTGCAGTTCCAAATGCACCAATGCCCGTCCATATTGCGTATGCAGTTCCGAGAGGGATTTCTTTAATTGCAAAAGAAAGAAGAACCATACTTAAAATCATACAGACAATGGTAAAAACACTTGGCCAGAATTTTGTAAAGCCGTTTGAATACTTTAAACCAACAGCCCAGCAAATCTCAAACACCCCAGCTACGATTAGAATAAACCAAGACATAGATTTTTAAATGATGATATATTATTTAATAATGATGATTATTCTAAAATAGTGTCTTTTGAATTCAGTCTTGTAATATAGAATGAGCATTAACTTAACATTTAATTTTATTTATGGGAATTATTAAATTTTTATTGGTAAATCTAACTAAACACTTAATATGTCATCCCGCACGGGATTCTATAAATCTTTGGGTCACTTTTTCTATAAATTAATCCCGGTAGGGATTAAATATTTGTAGAATAAAATCACACCATATAATTGGCATCCCTTTAAGGATAATATGGATTTATGATTTAATCTTGAGAATCCAAAATCATTTTCATAGTTGGTGCATCAATGTTACCGCCGCTGATGATGACACCAACACTTCCGGTAACAGTAACTTTTGAACTCAACAATGCGGCAATTCCTAATGCACCGGATGGTTCAACCACAATCTTCAATCTGAAAAAAAGAAATTTTACCGCATCAATAATTTCTTTTTCAGAAACAGTTTTCATCTCATTAACATATTCAAGCACTAATGGAAAAGTTATTTTTCCCAATGATGCGGTTCTTGTTCCATCTGCAATCGTTGACGGATTTTTTATGGAATGCAGAGTTTTTGTATAAAAGGATTTAGTTGCATCATCAGCAAGTTCCGGTTCAACTCCAATAACATGACAAGCCGGATTCATTCCTTTAGAAGCAATTGCAGTTCCCGATAAAAGCCCTCCTCCCCCACAAGGTGCAAGAACATAATTAAGTCTACCAATCTCCTCAAACAATTCCAGTGCGGCTGTTCCTTGACCAGCAATTATATCATAATGATCAAAAGGTGGAATTAGATTATAGCCGTGTTTTTTGATAATGTCTTTTGCAACTTCTTCTCGTATGGATGTTTCAGGATTATACAAAATTATTTCAGCTCCATAATCATGAGTTGCGGTCCTTTTAATGATGGGTGAATTTTGCGGCATCACTACAATTGTTTTTACATCAAGAAGTTTTCCAACCAATGCAACTGCTTGAGCATGATTTCCTGAAGAATAAGTTATCACGCCTTTTTGTTTTTCATTATCAGATAATTTTGAAATTGCATTGTAAGCTCCCCGAAATTTAAACGCGCCTGCTCTTTGAAAGTTTTCACATTTCAAGAAAACATTTGCTCCAACTAATTTATTAAGAGTGTCAGAAGTGAAAACGGGAGTATGATGTGCAATTCCTTTAAGCCGATTATTTGCTTCTCTTATTTTATCGAACATTATTAATCATTCTCAGAGTTTGAACTTTAGTCCGACCGATAAATTTTTCCCAGGAATACTTTGTGGATTATTTTGTACTCCAAGAAAAATTTCAAAAGGAATTTGATTTTGAATTTTCTCAAACGTTAATTCTTTTTCTGAATAGTCTTTATGGAAAGATTTATCCAAAGATGTTTTGGTGGAATCAGTTTTAATTTCATCCTTAGTTTTTGGTTCTTTTTTATCGAGGAAAACTTTCCAGACAATTAGTCCAACGAAAATAGCCCCAACAGCGATATAGAGAAAAGTATTATCGCTTTTAGAATCCTCAAGAGCAGTATTAGCTCCGCTTCCGCCTATTTTATCTTCAATCCGTTCAATGCTTTGGGAAAAAGCATTTGGTGAGAAAAATACAATCTGTAAAGAAAAAATAAAAAGCGTAAGTACGATGGCAGTCTTAAATCTTTTGCTGGTTTTCATTTTAACATCTCTAATTTTTCTTGAAATATAATTTAACCAAAGTTTAATTTAGGATTAATTCAAGAAAGATATTCTTTAAGATATTTCCCTGTCCAGGAGTTTTTATTTCCGGCAATTTCTTCGGGGGTGCCCTCCGCAACTACTTCTCCGCCATTATCACCTGCTTCGGGACCAAGATCAATAACATGATCCGCACATTTTATCACTTCTAAATTATGCTCAATCACAACGAGCGAGTTGCCTTTCTCAAGTAAAAGATTGAAACAATTCAGCAGTTTTGAAATATCATCAAAATGAAGGCCGGTTGTCGGTTCATCAAAAATAAATAGTGTATGCTTCCTATCCCGTTGCAGAGAAAGATGTGCAGCAAGCTTAACCCTTTGTGCTTCTCCGCCAGATAATGTATTTGACGGCTGACCAAGTTTTATGTAACCCAGACCAACTTCAGCCAGGACTTTAAGCTGTCGTAATATTTTTGAGTTTTCCTTAAAATATTCTACTGCCTCATCAACTGTCATATTCAAAACATCGACAAGATTTTTTCCTCTGTAAGTTATCTCCCGAATTTCTTCTTTGAATCGAGTTCCTTTACAATCTTCACATTCAAGATAAATATCGGCAAGGAATTGCATTTCAACTTTAATGAATCCATCACCTTGACACGTCTCACACCTTCCACCCGGTACATTGAACGAGAAAAATCCGGGTTTATATCCTCTTGCTCTTGCCTGATGAGTTGATGCAAATAATTCGCGAATCAACTCGAACGTTTTGATGTAGCTGATCGGATTTGATCGCGGCGACTTGCCAATCGGAGATTGATCAACTATTTCCACTTCGTCAATGTATTCACTTCCTTTTAAATCCGTGAACTTCCCAACTTTCGACGGTGCCATTCCAAAATATTTAGCAAGTCCTCCATAAAGAATATCATGAACAAAAGTGCTTTTACCTGAGCCGCTTACTCCGGTAACAACAACAAATTTATTTAATGGAACTTCAACATCAATATTTTTAAGATTATTCTCCGAAGCACCAAATATTTTTATTGTCTTAGTTTGTTTCTTATTCCTTTTGGCAGGTAAAGGAATTTTTATTTTTCCCGAAAGATATTTACCTGTTAATGAATCTTTGTTTTTCACCACTTCATCATAAGTTCCCATTGCAACAATTTCTCCGCCATGTATTCCAGCTTTCGGTCCCATATCCACAAGCAAATCCGACTCTCTCATCATTTCGGGATCATGCTCAACAACAAGAACTGTATTTCCAATATCTCGAAGATTTTTCAGAATGTTTATCAGCTTTGAATTATCTCGCGGGTGAAGACCAATGCTTGGTTCATCAAGAACATAGAGAGTTCCCACCAGTGAAGATCCAAGAGAGGTTGCCAGATTAATTCGTTGAGATTCTCCACCGGAAAGAGTACTGCTCAATCTATCAAGAGTTAAATAACCAATTCCAACATTATTCAGAAATGTTAGTCGCTTAATAATCTCTTTGAGAATGCGATCGCCAACTTTCAAATCAAAATCTGATAACTTTAGACCTAAAAAGAATTTTAATGCATGTTCAATCTGAAGTTGAACTACATCATGAATAGAATGCTCATTAATTTTCACTTGCAGCGCTTCTCTTCTTAAACGCGAACCTTTACAAGCTCTGCATACTGAATAACCCCTGTACCGGCTTAACAAAACGCGAATATACATTTTATAAGTTTTGCCTTCGAGCTTCTCAAAAAATTTATCTATGCCGATAAAATCGCCGAATCCCTTTTGAATTTTTTCAACTTGTTCACTCGATAAATTTCTATAAGGCACGTTTAATGGAATATTGTATTGTTTGGCATTTTTAACAAGATCTTTAAGATGAGTGCTGTACTTTGCCGTACGCCACGGAGCAATTGCTCCATCAGTTATTGACAAATTAGGATTGGGAATCACTAGATTCATGTCTATTCCTATTGTCTTGCTGAAACCCTGACAAACAGGGCAAGCTCCGAAAGGATTATTGAAAGAAAAAAATCTCGGTTCGGGTTCTTCGTATCTGATTCCGCAGCACTCATAAAATTTATTAAAGTCGGTTTGCTCGCCTGTATCGGAATTAATAAGTACTAATCTATTTTCTCCTTCTTTAAATGTAACTTCTATAGCATCTGAAAGCCTGTTCCTAAGCTCATCCTTAACAATTTTGAATCTATCTATGACAACTCTGATCTCATCTTTCTTTTTAGGTGATATATCTTCAACATTAATATCATGCAGGTTTCCCTTGAAAAATATTCTAAAGAATCCTCTCCGCTTGAGCAATTCTATTTCTTGTTTAACTGTCGTACCTTCATGAACGTGAAGAGGAAAAGTTAAATAAAATTTTGTTCCTTCAGTCTGATCATCTAACCAATTAACAACTGTTTCCGTGCTTGCCTTTCTTACTTCTTTACCACACTGGAAGCAGATTGTTTTACCGATCCGGGCAAACAAAAGCCGTAAGTAATCATAAACTTCTGTTGTAGTACCAACTGTTGATCGGGGATTACGCGAACCGGATTTTTGTTCTATTGCAACTGCAGGACTAATACCTTGGATGAATTCTACATCGGGTTTATTCATCCGCTCAAGGAATTGTCTTGCATAAGATGACAAGCTTTCTACATATCGTCTTTGCCCTTCCGCATAGATTGTATCAAAAACCAGAGAAGATTTTCCGCTTCCACTTACTCCAGTAAAAACAATTAACTTATTGCGGGGAAGTTCGAAACTTAGGTTTTTGAGATTATGCTCTTTAGCACCTTTTACAATGATCTTTTTATTGTTTGATGTTCTCTTTTTTGCAATCATTAGTAATTCTGTTAAAAATTTTTATGCGAACATTAAGTTGGAGAATAAAATTAAAGGATGTACTGCTGCCTACGCAAATTTATTTTGGTGCAGTTATATGAACTTCGAATGGAATGATTAAATTTGAAAATTTTATTTATTTACAGAAGCTTTTTCTTCTAATTTCTTTAACGTTTCAATTTTTTGATCAATCATTTTTATCTTTTCATCTAACTCACGCAAGCTTGAATTTATTTGATCTTCATACTCAGCTTTATCCCAATATCCTCTTTCTTCAAAATAACTTTTGAAAAGCCAATTGTGCTTAAGCGCTTCCATATTTTCCGATAGACGCGAGGCCGCAACACGTGCATCTGTGGATGTTTTTTGAATTTCAGACATAGTAGCTGTGAACAATGAATCGTATTTGCTTCCTTCAACTAAAACTTGTCCAAGCATTCCGCGTCCTTTGCTCACATCTAAAATAATTGTGTCGACTTCTGTTACTACTCGATTAACATTCGTTATAACTTCATTAACACCACCACCAAGATTTTTGAAGATGCCCGATACTTTTTCCAATTCTGTTATTACCGCAGAAAGACTTTGATCAGCTCGTTTTGTTAATTCGGTTGCTTGATAATACAGTTTTTCATCGGTTAATATTTTTCCAATTGTTCCTTCCCCTCTGTTAACCTTCTCAACTATTTCAGCCATATTTTTAGTCATCTCTTTTGTATAATTCATGATTCCCTGCGTCTCTTCTACAACCGCAGCAAAACCAACCGGATCTTTTGATTGAATTGTTCCTCCATCTCCAATGGGATCGGCAGTTGAGCTTCCTATCTGAAGAATCACAACTTTATTTCCTACCAATCCTTCAGTTTCAATTGATGCTCTTGTATCTTTTCTGATGAATCGTTGAATTTCATTCAACAATCTCAATGAAACTTCGACTTTACCAGTTGTATCCTTAACAATTTCAATATTCTTCACGCTGCCAACATCAATTCCACCTAATCTAACAGGGGCACCGTTTCTCAATCCTTCAATATTGTTAAAGTATGCTTTAACGGTAAATGTTGGACGGAAAAGAGCTTCTTTATTTCCTAAAAGAAAAATTCCGATAACAAGCAAAGTGCTTCCAATAAAAATAAATACTCCAAGTTTTGCACCTGATAAATCTTTTATCATCATTTCCTCCCGGTTTCTTCGATCAGTTCATCACTAAAGAAATTTTTTAAGAATGGATCTTTTGAAGTTGTTAGTTCTGTAATATCACCAGTATATTGAATTTTACCGTTTTCCAACACTACAGCGCGATCCGCAATAATTTTTGCACACAAAATATCATGTGTTACGATGACCGAAGTCATTTGTAATTCCTTCTGCAAATCAAGAATCAGCTTACTGATTTCCTTTGCAGTAATTGGATCAAGTCCTGTAGTTGGTTCATCATAAAGCATTAACTTTGGTTCTGTAATGATAGCTCGGGCTAAGCCAATTCTCTTTTTCATACCGCCGGACAGATCAGCCGGCATTTTGTCTATTGCCTCTTCCAATGAAACTTTTTCCAGCACATCTTTAATTCTTCTCTCTCTCTCTTTGAGTGTAAGACTAGAATTTCTTATCAGCGGGAAATCGAGATTTCCTCTAACACTCATCGAATCATACAAAGCCGCACCTTGAAAGAGAAATCCCATTTGCTGTCTCAATTCATTTAACTCATCTATACCAAGTGCCATTACATCTTTACCAAAAATAGAAACATTACCGCCATCGGGCTGCATCAATCTGACAATACATTTAAGTAAAACGCTTTTACCTGTCCCGCTTCTGCCAAATACCACAAGGTTTTCGGCTTCTTCAACTTTTAATGAAACTTCATCAAGAACAAGATGACTGCCAAATGATTTAGATAATTTTTCTATTATTACCATATTAAATTGTTGGCCACAACCATAAAGTTATTTTAACAAGTACCATATCAAAAATTAGAATTAATATTGAAGATACAACAACAGAAGTTGTAGACGCTCTGCCAACTCCTTCGGTTCCGTTTGTGGCAGTAAAACCTTTATAAGTTCCGACAACTCCAACAATAAATCCAAATACAAAAGTTTTTGCAATGCCCGGAATTGCATCACCAAATTCTACTGACTTAATAACCGCACCTGTAAAGTAATCGAAGCTCATATTTTGAACAAGAAGCACTGCAACATAGGCACCAAACAATGCGATAAAAATTACGTAAACAGTTAGAATTGGGAGAATGAAGGTGCAAGCAAAAATTCTTGTTACAACTAAATATTTAAATGGATTAACAGCACCAACTTCCATTGCATCAATTTGTTCTGTTACTCGCATCGAACCTAACTCAGCACCAATTCCCGAACTAACTCTTCCAGCAAATATGAGAGCAGTGATAACGGGTCCAAGTTCTCTCACGATTGAAATTCCAACTGAACCGGGAAGAAAAGCTTCTGCTCCGAACCTCACCAACACCGGTTGAGTTTGCATTGTAATTACCAACCCAATAATAAAACCTGTTAAGCTGACAATTGGAAATGTCTGAATTCCTAAAACATCCATATGTTTTCTGATTTGCTCGATTTCATACGGCGGTTTGAAAACATTTTTGAAAAATAATATTGTAAATTCGGTTAGGCCGCCAATCGTTTCAAAAAAATTGTTGGATTTCTTTTCAAAACTTCTATAAATTTTTTCTTGTATGGAATGTGTTTTCACTAGAGTTGCATTAAAAGTAGATATTATTCATAGTCTTATGTAAATCAAAATTAGTGAAAAATAGAAATGAAAAAAAGTTATTGATGCATCTTACTTTTATGCTAATCAAAAGCATTAACAAAGTGTTCTATTTGGGGTTTTTGACCTGGCAGAATTAAGATTGCAATAACATCAAAACGGCATAATATTTCTTTTATCTCATTTTCGTAAAGATATAGTTCTGCAATTCTTTTAAGCTGTTTAATTTTATTTTTTGTAATCGCTTCTTCGGGAGACCCATATTCAAAACTTTTTCTTGACTTCACTTCAATAAATACTAATCCCTCCTCTTGAGGATCCTTTGCAATAATATCAATTTCACCTTTACCATAGCGATAATTTCTGTTAATGATTGTGTAACCTTTCGATTCCAGTAATTCTACTGCGAGGTCTTCACCTTCGTCTCCTGTTTTTTTTGTTAAGAATGTCATACAACTTCTTTTTTACTTTTGAAAATAATTTCAAAATTCTCAGATAAAACATTGTGCAAAAAGCTTTTTCTGTGAAGAGAGGTTGGTCCAAATAATTTAATTGCATTGATATGCTCTTTCGTCGGATATCCTTTATTCTTTGACCAGAGATATTGCGGATATTGGCGGCTTAATCTTTTCATGATCTTATCACGCGTAACTTTTGCAATGATGGATGCAGCAGCAATTGCAAATGATTTTGAATCACCTTTTACAACTGCTATTGTGGGAATTTTATGAGCGAAAGTTTTATTCCCATCAACTAGAATAAGATCAGGTTTAACTTGAAGCTTGTTCACCGCATTCTTCATTGCGAGAAGCGAAGCTTGAAGAATATTAATTTTGTCAATCTTAGTATTTGAGATTATGGACACTCCATATGATAAAGATTTTTCAATGATAATAGGAAAAAGTATTTCACGTTCTTTCACGCTTAATTTTTTTGAGTCATTTACGTTTTCAATAAAAGTTTCCGGAGAAAAAATAACCGCTGCAGCAACTACCGGACCGGCAAGTGGACCTCTTCCCGCTTCATCGGTACCGGCAATTAATTTTATTTTATGATTTAGAAATGAATTATCAAAATTTTTCATTTGCCCATGTAAATTGCTATTAAACCGAATACCATATTTAATTTGAGCAATGAGCTTAATCTCCCAAGATTTTGTTTAGATGAATCCTCAAAAATGGATTTGATAATATAAACCAATATTGGATTAACTATTACCATTACGGCAACAAAAAACTCAATGGAATAAATATGAAACACAAATGGAATTAGAGTGAATAGAACTAATATTACTGTAACTACAATTACTAAATACTTGGCTGCTTTATTTCCAAATCGAATTGGGAAAGTACGAATACCTAAAAGCATATCTCCCTCAGTATCTTCCATATCTTTTATCACCTCTCTAATTAAATTAATCAGAAAGGCGAAGGCAGCAGGAATAATTGCAAGCGCAATATTCCCAACAACGACACCGCTAAAAATGAATGCAAGTGCTGTAAGCAAAGCAACAATGAGATTACCAATTAATGGCATGCGTTTAAGTCTGTAGGAATATAAAAGTAAAAGAATTATGGATGTTATGGATATTTCAAATGAGTAAATATTAATTAGTAAACTCAAAGTAATTGCGATGATGCTGAGAAATATGAAGAATACTAAAACATTCTTTTTGATTAGAACTCCGCTTGGCAAAGGTCTATCCGGACGATTTACTTTATCAATATCAATATCATAAAAATCATTAATGGAATTACCGGCGGCTGTAATTATGAAACCAACCACTCCTGCCAGAATTAACTCTGCTGAGATATCATTATCATTAGAACAGATTAATCCGCCAACAATAATTGTAAAAAAAGTTATCAAACAATTTAGCGGACGAATAATTTTAATAAAACCTTTTATCATTTTCATAACTTTTAATATCGAAAGGCGACCAGGCTGGTCGCCCTACAAATTTGTTTTGATCCCTAATAAATTAATCAAAACTCACTTACCAACCCGAAATGAATTTTACCGTCAGAGAACGAATCGCCCTTTGCTAATGCGAAACTGACACCTATGACTCCTAATGAAGTTTCAATATTAAGACCTAATCCATAACCGATGTTGAATTCTTCCTGCTTGCTTACTTTTCTAGCGGCGTCTTCTTTCACAAGATAATATCCAGTATCAAAAAATAAATATGTGTACGTACGGCGTGCTAACAAGAGTCTATACTCAAGATTCGACCAGAACACTCGTGATCCTAAAAATTGATCTTCACGATAACCTCGTAAGCTGTTTGTTCCACCAAGTCTAAACAAATCGCTGATTTCAAAAAACGAACCCTGTAATTCACGTCCGTTTAATTTTAAAGCAACCACTTGCCTGCTGAAAATTGAATAGTAGAAGTCGAGACCGAGTAATATTCTCTGCAGATTAATATTTGTTTTGAGATCGGTTGAAATAAATTGCTGAGGACCATTAATCTTTTTTCTGCTGTATGAATATGTGTTGTTAAATAAGATTCCTTCTGTCGGAGCATAAGGATCATCACGGGTATCTATTTTGAAATTCAACCCCGTTAGAATTGAACTTGAATTATAAACTGTAAAAATATTAGCTAAATTTTCAGAGGGAATAATTGATTCGGCTGCAAATTGCAAAGAAGCAGTTATTGTTTCGGTTGCTAGAAATTCAATTGCTCCTTCAAATTTTCTTTGAACATAAATAGTATCTTGCTTTCGCTGATTGAATCCAACACCAATGTTAAAAGGGTAACCTAAAAACCATGGTTCAAGATATTTTAGCTCAAGATCTTGAGAATTGCGATCAAGTTTCTGCCAGCGAATAGCAGCGGATCTACCGCTGCCAAAAATATTTCTTAAACTTACATTAACCAGTCCGGTAACAAATCCTTTATCATCCGGCTTGTTTGCGGGAATGTATCCGATGATTCCATCAAAATTATTTGTTTGCTTTTCCTTCACTTCAATTAATAAAATTCCTTTGTTATCCGAACTAAAATAGAATTGTGGGGGATTTACAGGTTCAAAAAAACGTAAGCGGTTCAATTTATTTGGCAGCTCATCAATTTCTTTTTGTGAATAAATCTCCCCCGGTTTAATCCGAAGCTCCCGAATGATTACATCATCATTTGTTTTATCGTTACCTTTGATTTCAAACCTATCTATCATTCCCTTTAAGTCTTTATTGATATTTACGAATACATCCGCGAAATATTCTTCTTCTAAGGTATCTTTAACAAAACACACCGAACCAATTTTTATGTTTGCAAAGGGATAACCATTGTTTTCAAAATAATGTAAAAGGTTTGCAACAACTTCTTCGAACTCAGCTTTATCAAATACTCGTCCTTCCAAATAATTAAAAGACTCCACTATCTCGGCTTTGTCAGATGAATCGGGATAATCAATATTTATTTTTCTAAAATAAGCTGCGGGACCTTCATCAATGAATAGATTGACAACAGCAGAAGAGGAATCAGAATTGTATTCAATATTGCTTCCACTAAAATCAGCATAAAAATATCCACGCGAAGTTAGATTCGAAGCAATTCGTAACAGCGCCGAGTCGAGATACTCCGGCTTTATTTTAGCGGAGACAGCAAGTCCGCTCCATGCTAAATATTCTTTCTCGCTAAATATTTTATTATCAGAAATGTTTATGGATTTAATATTCTGAGAGTACGAAGAAGAAGAAAGTAGCACAAGAATTATAAAAATTAATTTATGTCGGTTTAACATCAATTAATCTCATCTTCTTGCCGAGGGGAATAACTTCAATTTTATTTTTTATTGCATTCACTTCTTCAAGAGTAACATTACACACATCATACTTTGCTGCATTAGCTGCACCAAGGGAAGAAGCAATTATTAATGATTCTTCAAAAGGAAGATTTCTATGCCATGCATAAACTATTCCCGCTGCAAAGCTGTCTCCGCTACCGGTGGAATCTATAGTATCTACTTTTGGATTCTTAACCTTGAAAATAAAATCGAAGTCAGACGCATAAGTCGGATTTGCTCCATCAGTGATGAAAGCCTGCTTAATATTTTTAGTATTGAGAAATCTTAGGTAATCAATCATTTCCCTCTCTGATCGAAGTGAAACATTTAATGATTTTTCTACTTCATCAATATTATTATGAAGAATTGTTGGCGACGCTTCAATACAATCTTTAAGATGATTTCCATAAGTATCGCAGACTGAAATTTTATCATATTTATTCGCAGCTTGAATACCGAAAGGAAAAATGGAGTCTGTATCTTTGCATGGAGAACTACCGGAAAAAACTACTATTTCACAATTCTGAATCATTTTTTCCAGCTTTAATTTAAATTCTTCAGCTTCAACCAAAGATAATTGCGGATCATTTCCGAAACATGATGTGACTGTTTTGGTGGATTCATCAATAATTATTGCTGAAGAGCGCGTTTCTGAATGAGTTGAGATGGATGTGAAGTTTATTTTCTCTTCGGTGAGAAGTTTTTTCAAAAGTTTACCGTTACTTCCACCAAGAAAAGTGAATGCCAGGTTATCAACAGAAAAAATATTTAACTGTCGGCTGACATTTATTCCTTTTCCCCCTGCTTTGTAATTCTCTATTGCGGAACGATTTTCCTTACCAATGTGTAGAACTTTGTAGGCAAGTCTGTGTTCAAGAAGCGGATTGAGAGTAACAGTTAAAATCATTGAATGCCCGGGAAAAAATAATTACAATCAATTTTAAAAGAAGAGAAATATTAGAAACTTGAAGCAAGTTTTAATTTCTGTACCTATAAAAATCTCCGTAAAGCGGTGTTATCAAACGATAATCTCCGAAACCTGTTTCATCCAAAAAAACAAAGCTTTTGTTCAGCTCGTAATATTCCCAAACTTCATAAGGTTTAGAATCATATTCAAACGGATGGCGATCAATATTATTTGGAGCACCAAGAATGATGAATACCATTCCACGGTCTGTTCTCCAACCTTCGATGTAGTGTGAAAAATTTTCGTTTGCAAAAACAACTCTTCTATAATATTCGTCAAAAACCGGGTTATCTTCCGATTGCGGATCTGGATCTTTCTTCTTCCAATAAGCAAGATAATTTTGAATTTTTTCTTCCTTCGATTTGGCATCATTTATTTCATCAAGTTCACTGCTTGTCGCAATATAAACCATCTGGGCAACTGCTTTATCCAAATCTTTTATAGAACTCGGAACGCCCATCCATCTTGAAACAAAATTTTTAATAGTTGAAACGGCTAAATCATTTTTATCATCCTTAATGTCCGTCGTTAATATGTAATTACCTAATCCTAAATCAACTTCTTTTATATTATGAAAGATTTGAGTTCTGCCGGAATCAATCTGTCTGCTGGTTTCTTCTTTGTAAACTTTATCTTTTCCATCATCTAAAACCGAATATTCAATTTTAATTTCTCTTGGCATACTAGAATAAACTTCGAAGAAAAATGGTATACCGTCTTTTTTAGCCGCAACATTTCTGGAAACATTTGGAATGATTTTGTTGCTTCCTTCAACAGCGGTCTGCTTTGAAATAAGCATCATATCGCTCATTGCAAATTCTTGTTCCATCTTACGAACGGTTATCAGATTTTCCACCGCATATTCCTTACGTGAATCAACATCCTCAAAAGATGTACGCATCAAATATTTACCCGCTTCTAGGTTAAACGACCTCAAGCTTAAATTATAATTTGTTTTGGAAGTAGTTTGATCAAATTCTTTCGTAGTAATTTTTTCACTCCACGATTTTTCAACTAAAAGATTCTCCTTGTCTTCGTCAAAAACCGAGACAGTAAGATTGTACTTTGATTCAAACCCGCTAGTTGTTTTAACAAATTGAATTTCGGAATAAGGTACTTGAATGAAAACATCAAGGCGAATTTTACCTGCTTCAGTTGAGGCAAAGTTCAAGTAATCTTCAAAAAATTTTGCTTTCGGATTAAACTTAATTTCCTTGTCCTGCTTTCCCTGCTGAGCAAAAGCTGCCGCAACTAAAAGAAAGCAGCAAATTATTTTGAATAAGCTTTTCATAACAAAATCCTCCCTATGTTATTAACTTACCAAAGACATCATAATCATCGTAGTCATAAAATTCCACATCATAAAAATTACCGATGTTAATGTTACTTTCAGCCGGAATTAAAACATCGCCATCAATTTCCGGCGCATCACGATACGAACGCCCAACATAATAGCCGTTTTCCCGGTTTTCGACTAAAACTCTTAATCTTGTTCCTAGTAGTTCTTTATTTTTCTCAGCAGAAATTTCTTTCTGTATTTCCATCAGAACTTCTAGTCTTCTCTTTTTTTCCTCTTCAGATACAGGATCGCCAAGAATAAAACTGCTTGTGCTTTCTTCTTTTGAATATGTAAATACGCCCAACCTATCGAATTTAGTTTCGCGGACAAATTCGCAAAGCTCTTCAAAGTCTTTTTCTTTTTCAGCAGGATATCCGACAATAAAAGTTGTTCTTATTATAATGTTCGGAATACGTGCGCGTAAATTTTCTATAAGCTCCTTAATTTTTCTTTTGGTAATTCCTCTTCGCATAGATTTTAAGACATCATCGGAGATATGCTGAAGGGGAACATCAATATATTTGCAAATTTTTTCGTTATTTGCAATAACATCTATTACATCTTCCGGGAAATGAGATGGATAAGCGTACATAATTCTTATCCATTCAATTCCGTCAATCTCGCTTAGGTTTGATAAAAGCCCGGCTAAATTTCTTCTGCCGTAAATATCTTTACCATAGTCGGTTGTATCTTGACCAATAATTATAAACTCTTTAACACCTTTTGCTGCTAAATGGTTCGCTTCAATTAAAAGTTCATTCATTGGTTTGGATTTATGCAATCCGCGCATCAAGGGAATTGCACAGAAAGAACAAGGATGATCGCATCCCTCAGAAATTTTTAAATATGCAGTATGATTCGGTTTAGTTAGTAATCTTTCGCCTAATAGTTCGTGTTTTAATTCCCCGCCAAGTTCATTTATTATCTCTTCATATTTTTCAGTTCCGAAAAATGCATCAACTTCGGGAATCTCTTTCATCAAATTTTCTTTATATCTTTCGGATAAACAACCGGCAACCACAATTTTTTTAACTTGTCCCGAATTTTTCAACGCAACTGCATTTAATATTGTCTCGATTGATTCATTCTTTGCCGCTTCAATGAAGCCGCAAGTATTGATGATTAATGTTTCGGCATTATTTGGATTTTCGGTTAAATCAAACTTATTAACCTGAAGCTGTTTCATTAATCTCTCGGAATCAACCGTGTTTTTTGAACAGCCCAAAGTAATCACGCTTACTTTATTTCGTTTATTCTTAACCATAATAATTATAATTCAACTTAAGTTAATGTGGATAGAAAAAAAATTCCCAAATAATTTTATACCACACTTTTTAATAAGCAATTCACGGATTGATAATAAAGTAATAAGGTTAAAAAACATGTGCAATCCATATTTACTAAGGTTGATCATACTGATAATTTTACCTCGATTTTTATACTGTAATTTCCATACCAACTTTTGCTGTTAAGTAATCCGGTTTTATTTGGATTATTGCAGAACCTTATCTAATTTTTTGTAACCTTAGTAATAATCCCAACCCACTGCCCTTTAACCTTATTACTTTATTAAATAATTGTTAGTATTCTGAATTAAGTTTTTATAGCTCGAATCTAAATAAATTAAAAAATAACTTTTAGCCAACTTCTCTTAATAATTCATCGCTCAATTAAATTTAGGAGAATAAGAATCAATGGTGCTGAAAATATTAACGAATCGAACCGATCAAAAATTCCACCATGACCGGGAATAAGACCTGAAGAATCTTTTACACCGGCATCTCTTTTGAAAAGTGATTCAATCAAATCACCAATCTGTCCTAAGACTCCAACGATTATTCCGATTCCGATCGTTGAATTCCATGAAAGAAAATCTAGGACAATTAATTTAGAGGCAATCATTGTTATTATTGCAAAAACAAAACCTGCTATTGCGCCCTCCCAGCTTTTTTTAGGACTAACTCGCGGAAAAAGCTTATGATTTCCAAATGCAGTTCCAATGTAATAAGCAACAGAATCGCAAATCCAGATTGCTGCAAAAATGGATATGATTAAAAATCCGCCGTGTGAATAATTTTCTTCGGGCTGAATGTAAAACTCCCTTATCGAAACTAATGCAGCCGAAAATAATCCGATGTAGAGAATTCCAAGAAATGCAGCACCTAAGTTTAGCAATGCTGAGTTCTTGTTTCTAAATAATTCGAATATACAAGCTGCGGCGACAACTATCAGCATAAGAGCGTAATTATCAACAAATCTTATGTAAGAATTGACAACAAAAAAAAATACGCTGAGCAATCCCGTAATTATGTTCACGTGCATATTTTTATTACGTGCCAACACAGAAAATTCATAAAAAGAAATTAGCGAGATAACTAAAACGAAAAAGAGGAAAAAATATCCGCCGAAATAGCTCGCAGTTAAAATAACCGGTATCGCAATTATCGCTACCAAAACTCTTAGAATCCCGTTACTCATCGCCATTAGTTTGGTTTTCTTCAGTGTTTTCGTTTTTAACTTTTTGAATAAACGCAATCGCATCTTGGACATCTTCTTTTCTCACCAGAAGCTTAACAACAGAAAAATCTCCCGGTGCAGGATAGTTTCTATCTTTTTGTGAGAGAACGACTGCTTTAATTCCGGCACTTTCAAGATTATTCTTAATCATTTCAACCTCAAATTCTTGAGATGAAGTGTAAACAATCTCCCAATTTTTTTCGCTCCATTCTTCCGGTTTAATATAATCATCATCGGGTAGCAGAGCTGTACCGCAATCAGGACAAAAGGCAACTCCTTCAACGTATTCATATTCACAATTTGGACATACTGGCATAAGTTCTCCTATATTTTTATTGCTTTAGAATAATATTTTTTAATAGTGAGTAAAACTCCGGCAAAGAGCATAGCCATAGTCAACAGCAGCAAAAATGATGATCCAAGCTCAACCGGTTTTTGAACTGTTGAGCTGATAAGTTCATCATCGCCAAAAATGAAGTAAAGCATAACAGCCGTGAAATTATTTAGGAAGTGAAGTATTATCGGAACGATTATTGAACCGCTCATGTATGCTGCAAATCCAAAATATAATCCAAGAAGGATAAGAGGAATTAATCCATAAGGATTAAAATGATTCACGCCAAAAAATATAGCAGTGATAAGGGCCGCATAAAACGGTTTCATTTTCATTTCAAAACTTCTCTGCACTAATCCTCTAAACATTGCTTCTTCGCTTAATGCCGGAACAATCGCAACAACAAATACGATTAAGATTCCTTCGTAAACAGAATTGGCTTTCAGCAAACTGCCGTATGTTTTTTCAACATACGCATTGAGAGTATCTAATAGTTCTTTAATTGTTTTAATTAATGGAACACTATTAGCTAACTGATCAATAAAATAATTTTGAATGTAAAGATAATTCTGTAAAAGAACGGTAAGAATTGCTATCCCAATTGTGAAGAGAAGAACTTCTTTCCAATTTGGAATTTTTATGCGAAGGAATTTTGTAACATCAGAATAAAAGAATCTTGAAAAAACGAGCGCGGGCAGTAGGATAAAAAGAATCTGACCTGCCATTGTCATTAATCTTATTCCGTTAACTGGTGCATTTTCAATATCTAAACCAAAAATAAGAAGCGTGAGCAACCCGCCGACAATTTGATACAAAAAAAAGCCGCCTATTAAACCAATAAATGCAGCAGCTATGGGAGATATTTGCGGATTGAATTGTTGCTCGGGAGTTAACTTGGTCTGCGCCTGTTCTTCGATTACATTCCCGTGGTCGGAATTCTCGTTTAGCTCTGAATCTTTATTTTGTTCATCCATATTAACGAGAAAAATTATGATTTGAAGAATTTATTTGTAATCAAATTACTTAAAAACCAATTTCTATCAAATGAAGATAATCTTTGAATAAAATGGAGTTCGATTATCTTTTAGAAGTTAGTTTACCGGCTAATCCTTCATACGCGGTTAGGTCTCCGTCAATGGAGCCAATTATAACTTTGGTTTTAACTTTAACCGGAAGTTTTAATGTATCATCTGTCATCCAAACAAGAATGCTTCCCTCACTTTTAAATAGTCCGCCTTCCTGAACTAACGGTTCGACAACGATGCAATCAAATTTTCCGGCAGGAACTTCAACGGTTTCCCTTCCATGATATTTTACATCCAGGTCGTAAACCTTATTCTTATAAAAATTTTTAAGATTAACTCTGTCATCAACTTTGAGTTTTGAGTAATCGAAAGTTCTTGCAAAATACAAGGCCGAAACAATATCGTTTACATATTTGGGAATATTATATTCGCCCTCGCTGGTTTTTGCTTTACCTTTGCGCTGATCAAAAAATGCTGAGAAGTCTCGCGAATAACTTCCTTCTCTAATATGCTGTTCAAACCTCCATGGAAAAAGACCTTCAACGTCAAGATATGTTTCATACCTATCGCGAACTTTGTATATCCAATCAAAACTTGGAACAGTGTTTACTTCAAATGTAACGTGGTAAACATCTCTTCCAGAAATTCTTTTATTCCTAGGAATATAGAACGTTGCTATTCCGGCAGTAACAAAACCATACTTGACATCAAAGGTTAATTTTTCACCGACTTTAAAAGCTTTGTTCTCAACTTTCCTAAATTCTTCGGGAGGAGAGAAAATCATTCCGCTGAAAAAAAATGTCGTCAATACAAGAAAAGAAAACAAAAAGGATTTAGGCATTAATTTCTCCATCATTTCTCTTAAAGTTAAGTAAATTTTGCACTTCTGAAAACACTTTACTCATTTTAATACTGCCCATACAATTTAAGCGCTCACACTGTTCCCTTGTGCAATCACAACAGTTGATTTCCGGGATAAATATTTTTCCTTTTTTCGAATATGGTCCCCATCTTTTAGCAGAACAAGCTAAAATTTTAGGGTAAAAGCCAATCGTTGGTTTTCCTAATGCAGCAGCTATGTGAATTGGACCGGTTGAATTAGATATAAAAATTGCAGACTTGTTAATTAATGCCATCATTTCCGAGAGAGACAACTTTCCTGCAAAGTTTTTTATGTTATCATTTATAATTAGTTGATCACAAAGTTTTTTCTCGGAAGCAAGCCCGGTAATAATTATTGAAACTTTCGAATCTGCCCATATCATTTCAACAAGTTCCCTAAAGTTATTCATCGGAAGATCAATTGCGCTGCCGCCGCTTCCAGGATGAATAATAACAATAGGTTTAGCGGGATCAATCTTATTATCCATAAGAAGCATATCAATTACTTTTTCACTTTGCGGAGAAACATTTAAACGAAATTTTATTTTCTCTACGCTGACTTTTTCATCTATCCCAAAAGCTTTTAGAAGATTAACATTAAATTCAAGCTCATGTTTCTCAGCATATTTTCTGTGTTCAAATATTCTGTGATTTAGCAGAAAAGAGTACCAGCGATAGCCGGTGCTAATTCTATGCTTTATTCGACTCAAAAATACAATCAGTGCCGTTTGAAAAGTTGGATAAACAATTAAGCATGAATCAAAATTATACTTTCTCAATTCCCGAAAATTATCTTTAACTAAAATTTTACCTTCTCTTTCTTTAAGTAATAATATATTGTCAATAAACGGATGATTCTGAGCCAAACATTTTGTGTATTCACGCAAAAGATACGTTACTTTACAATTAGGATAATGCCGTTTAACCAATTCAGCCAAAGGTAAAGATAGAACAACATCACCGATTCTGTCGGTTCGTACAATTAATAAATTTTTTGGTTCAATCATTTTCTTGAAACGAATAGATTACCTTTTATAAAAAATCTCCACTGCAAATCTACTGATCTTGTAATACCAATCCTTTTACTTACACCAATTTCATTGCTTCTTAACTTTGGTTGATCTAAAATATAAATTTCATTTCCAATTAGATCGGTGCCATTATGATTTTTATTTATTCCGAAAGCTTTACACAGTTTTCCAGGACCATTTGTTAGATTATAATTTTCTTTTTCGTGGATTAATTTTCCTCCAAAACGATTTTTTATCATCACATCAATACCTTCCACCGGTTCAAGTGCTCTAATCAATACTGCAATTCCCTTTCCTTTTTTACCGACGACAACGTTAGCACAGAAATGGGCGCCATATGTGAAATAAACATAAAAGTATCCCCCTTCGTTGAACATCACCTCATTGCGTTTTGTTTTTCCTTTGTATGCGTGAGATGCTTGATCATAATCCCCGTGATAAGCTTCCACTTCAACTATTTTTCCGGATAATATTTTACTACCGGATTTTTTCACTAATATTTTTCCCAAAAGATCTCTGGCGACAAAAAGTAAACTGCGAGTATAAAATTCTCTCTTAAGCTTTTTTGTTTTGTTGGAAATCATAAGTAGAAAATGAAACTAATTACTGGAATTATTTTTCAAGGCGGGATTTTAATTCTTCAATTGAATGAAGATACTTTTCATTATTCTCAGGTTTCCTCTCAATCAGCTTTTCGTAAATTTTTATGGCTTCTGTAAATTCACCTTGTGAAATATAAATTTTTGCAAGAGTTTCTGATACTAATAAAGTTTCGTATGTTTTTGGTTCGCCCGAGGGCGTTGAGTATTCTTTATGTGTTTCAACCGGAATTTTAAAATCAGTTAGATTTAAATTATCAATATTAAAACCAGTTTTTTCCCCTCGTTGAATATCCTCAATTTCTTGGAGATAAAAATCAATTGTTTTGGGGGAATGAATAATTTCGCTTGCAGATTTTAAATGCTTCACAGCCTGATGATATTTACCAAGCCGTGCATAAGTTTGACTTAACAAGATTTGAGCAGCAGTATCTGTGGAAAATTTTTCTAAACGTCTTTCAAGTATCTCGGCTGATTCGGTATAATCTTCATCTTCATATTTCTTTGCTGCTATACGTAAAGATAAATTTGTATCCCGATTCAGCTTCGAAATAATTTGCGCCTTTTGTATAATCGAATCGGAGATATTATCCAATTATTTTCCAGACCAGCTATACTTTTGAATAGGCATGCTTAATTGAAGTCAGCGAAACAAAAGAAAATCCGAGAAAGAATAAAATTTGAAATGGAAGAGCTGCTATCTCAGAGAAGTAGATTGATGAACCAATTCCAACCAGGCAATACAGAGCCATAATCAGCTCCACATAAACTGAGAGTCCTATCTTACGGCTTGTGTAGCGTTTGCCAATCCATGAATCCTTTTCATTTTCAAGCTTAAACTTCGGTGTTCTTACGAATTCGCTTTTTCTGCTCAAGAGCCCTTCAATAACAGCACGTGAATTGTTAACTGCAAAACCCATGCTTCCTGCCATGAACAAAGGAAACAATACTATCTTTTTACGCCAATCAGTTCTAATATCTTTCTGTGAATAAAGATAAAAAATGAATGAGCTGACAAATGCTAAAACGAATAATGATAAAATTGCAAAATAAAGTTCATGTGAGCCGCTATTTTTAATAAAGATTAATGGAACATTTAATATTGCAGCTAAAAGTATAAACGGAAAAACTAAATTATTAGTTAAATGAAAAGTTGATTGCAGCTTAACTCTCAAAGGAATATTGGATTTCCAGACGAGCGGCAATATTTTTTTTGCAGTTTCAATTGCACCTTTTGTCCAGCGAAATTGCTGGGATTTAAGAGCATTAATTTCAGAAGGTAATTCTGCGGGAGAAGTAAAGTCCTTTAAGAAAACGAATCTCCAGCCATTTAATTGAGCACGGTAGCTTAAATCTAAATCTTCTGTCAATGTATCTATCTGCCAATTACCGGCATCAATAATACAACTCTTTCGCCAAACTCCACCGGTTCCATTAAAATTAATGAAAAACCCCGCTTTGTTTCTTACAGACTGTTCAATCACAAAATGCCCGTCTAAAGCCAATGCTTGAGCTTTTGTTAAAAGAGAAAAATCTCCGTTAAGGTGTTCCCATCTTGTTTGAACCATGCCTATATTTTTATTCGAAAAAAATGAAAGCGTCTTTCTTAAAAAGTTTTTATCGGGAATAAAATCAGCATCAAATATCGCTATATATTCGCCTTTGGCTGTAATCAAACCTTCCTTAAGTGCACCAGCTTTGAAGCCAGATCTGTTAGAACGACGAACATGCTTGATATCAAATCCTTCGTTCTTTTTTAACTCAACTGCGCTGGCAGTAATATTAACAGTTTCGTCCGTGGAATCATCAAGTACTTGAATCTCCAATTTATCCTTCGGATAATCAATCTCACAAACAGAATCAATTAATCTTTCCACAACATACATTTCATTGTACAAAGGAAGTTGAATTGTCACCAACGGATATTCTTCCGGGCTGTCTTTGGGAACCGGCTTTACATCACGGTATTTATTGTGATAAAAGATCATAATAAATCCGTGCAATCCGAAAACGAACAAGATAAAAAGAGCAACGAAATAGGAAATAAGTACTACATCATCCATAATTTTTTGTTTGAGCAACCTTATATTGTTATTACCATCCTGAAACTGTATCAAGCAGGATATCTTGAGTTATTTTTTCAATCGCTTCTTCGATTGCATTTTTTCTTGAATCAATACTTCCTCCGGAAGGATAATCTCCATAATTAGAGAAAGTTTTTTCAAAAATTATTTTTCGTTTTACTAAATCTTTATCAACAACCAAAACAGAAATAGTAACCCTTCTTGTTGTAATTTGCTCTCCTGCAGAAACTATTGCAGGTGCATCTGTAAGAGAAACTATTGTACATTCCAGAATAGCATTTGCTGTGCTTTTATCTGAAACCTGAAGTGTATTATCATCAATAAACTTTTGAGTCAGCACCTCAGTTATTTTTTCGCGCAAACCAGGTTCAGCACCACCGCTTCTGTCATCAGCAATAGGAATTGCTATGGTTTTTAAATGTTCGGGAACAGAAGCACCTGTAAAAGAATATATACAGCAACCATTGAAATTACCCACTATAACAGCGATAAACAACCACAGAATTATGGGCAAAACGTACATTTTTTTGCAAAATTGCAATATTTCCATTTTGTCTAATTTACTGTTGGATAAATTATCGTTCTTAATCATTGTGGATGTTGTATTCTTTAATTTTTCTATACAAAGTTCTCTCGCTTATATTTAATTTTCTTGCGGCTTCTCGTTTACTTCCCCTGGTTTGATCCAACGCATTTTTAATTGCCTCTTTCTCCATTTGATCAATGGGAATCACTTCATGACGATGATTATTTTCAGTCGAACTTTTTACTTCCATTTGACGCTGAATGATTAAATCCTTTAATTCAATAATATCTTTTTTTATCTCAAAGAGAGCTCGATATAAAATTTCTCTGTCAACTTCTTCGGTTGTTTTTTTAAGAAAGACGGGAAGATTTCTGTGATCTGTATCCTCAATAGGAACGTTCAGCAGGTTAATGAATTGCGATACATCGAGAACATCGCTTTTGCTTATTGCAATTGCAGATTCAAGTGTATTCTTCAGTTCACGAATATTTCCAGGCCAGCTATACTCCTTTAAAAGTTCTAATGCCTCATCGGTGAGCCGGGGAGGTTTTCTTTTACTTGATTCCGAATACCTGGTAATAAAATGGTATGCAAGTTCTTCAATATCAGCTTTTCTTTTTCTTAATGGAGGTATGCTCAATGTTACAGCTTTAATCCGGAAATACAAATCCTCTCTAAACTTCCCTGCGTCAACTTCTCTCTGAAGATCCTTATTTGTAGCGACAATAATTCTCACATCTACACTTGTAACGGTCTCAGCGCCAATTTTCATAAACTCTTGCGTTTCGATTGCCCGCAGCAATTTAACCTGAGTTCTTAAAGGCATTTCACCAATTTCATCCAAGAACAGAGTTCCGCCATCAGCAATTTCAAAATATCCTTTTCTCGTCTCGAATGCACCGGTGAATGATCCTTTTTTGTGTCCGAACAATTCGCTTTCCAAAATTCCTTCAGGAATTGCACCGCAGTTTACACTTACCAATGGTTTGTCTTTGCGATGACTGTATGAATGGATCGCTCGCGCAAAAACTTCTTTTCCAACCCCACTTTCACCGTAAATTAAAATTGAAATATCGGCTTTTGCGACTTGCATGGTAATGTCAATAAGGTCTCGCATTTCTTTCGATCTGCCGATAATTCCATACTCTTTTTTGAATTCTTCAATAATCATTTTTTATGAGAAATTAATGTGGAACTGAAAACATGAATAAGTATTTCATACAATTGTTCAGTTAAATATATCACATTTTCCAGGTTTAATAAATGCCCATCCCAACCCTTCCCGCTTGTGGCATTAGATTCGTAAAGAGGCAGGCCGAAGGGAAGGGCTTAAGGAATGGAAAACTATTTTACATCCTGTTCTAAGATATTTTAATTTGAAAATAGAGGCCATCGTCTGCAAGTATAATTTTCTCCTTAATAATTTGCGGGAGAATCTTGACTTTTTGCTTTAACTCAAATTCAAGTTCATCACTTAAATGTGTGAGATAAACTTTTTCGGGTTGATTTGTTTCAATAAAATCTAAAATGCTCTTCCATTTGATATGAGTCGCTTCGGTTATTATGATTTCAGGTTTCTGATCTTTGAATAAATTTAAATCTTGGTTAGAACCAATATCTCCCGAGTAATAAACTTTTCGTTCACCGAGCATTAGCAAAAAGCTGCTGCACGCAAAGCCAGTCTTCTTCTCATTTAGATAATCTCCATATTCATCAAGATGGGAATTTTGCTTGGATATGAATTTAAAATCTTCGGACAAAACTATCTTTTCGCCATGTTCAAATTCACAATACTCAAGCTCAAAACTCGATCTTTCAGTAAAAACGAATGACTGATAGAGAAACGATTTTAAAACTTCAGTCAGATTTTTATGGCAAAATATTTTGAGCTTCTTTTCTCGTTTTAACTGTTTCATTTGAACAATCAGGGAAGGAAATCCCGCCGAATGATCTGGATGCAAATGTGTGAATAATATTCCATCAAGCAAATCAAGTGAAATGCCCTGAGATAAAAGCGCTTTGGAAATTCCATCGCCGCAATCAATTAGCAAATTAAATGAGTATGATTTAATTAAAAGAGAGGAGTGAAATCTTTTTAGAGATGTTTTGCCAGAACTTGTTCCGATAAAAACTACGGAGAAATCATTTGCTTTCATTCTAACCTAACAACCCAACCTTGAAGTTTAAACTTAGAATTTATTACGGCTAAAAAACTTTTTGCTTCTTCTTCAGAAGCAAACTTTCCAACGTTAACAACATGAAATAACGAACCCCCAACTGACTTATCTACAACTTGAGAAAAATATCCTGCTTTATCAAAATCTGTTTTCAACTTGAGAGCATTTTCTTTTCTTGTGAACGCTCCGGCTTGAATGGTGAATTTATATTCTTTATCAACTGTTTTTTCTTTTACCTTTGGATTAGTTTTGCTTTCCTCAGTTTTGACCGTCGGCTTAGTATTTTCTTTAAAAGTAACTCTCTTCGTAAGCCCGATGTAGGGCGATTGGGGGTATTCAGTCTTCAAACGATTAAGATAAAAATCTGCTTTATCTGTTTTATCAACTGCTAAAAAGTATGTGTAAATTCTGTAAATGGCACCATCAGCATATTTAGAGTTCGGATACTTATCAACCAACGATTTATAAACTTGAAATGCTTTCTCACCATCTTCGGTTATTAAGCCCTCAAGATAAATTAAGGAATGACTATTGGGATAAACCTGTTTCAATTCCGGAATTTTACTAATTACTTCCTCTTTATTTCCGGCTTCAATTTTTTTTAAGTAAGGTGTGAGGTCAAGTTCTTGCGGGAAAACATTCCGTGATGAGATTAAGATGAAGATTAAGACAAATAAAAAGATAAACTTATTAAGATTAATATTAGATTTCATTAAGAAATTAAGCAGTTAATGCTAAACTGTTCTGCGGCGATTCTACATTTTCCACTGCACTACCAAAGAGAGTTGCTTGAGTAGCTCTTGTAATCTTCACATTAATGAAATCGCCCGGTTTGATGTTTTTATCATTCGGAATAATTACAACTTTGTTCGTGTCCGTTCTTCCTGAGAGAAAATCGTCAGACTTTTTACTTAGTCCTTCAACCAAAATAATTTCTTCTTGACCGACAAGAGTTTGATTTATTTCGTAAGATATTTTTTGCTGAAGCTGAATTATCTCTTGCAGTCGTCTTGATTTGATTTCATTGGTAACATCATCTTCCATTTTGAAAGCTTTTGTTCCTTCACGCGGAGAATACTTGAACATATAAGCACCATCATATCTAACTTCTTTCATCACGTCAAGAGTCATTTGATGATCGGCTTCTGTTTCAGTTGGAAATCCCGAAATAATATCTGTTGATAAACTTACTTCTGAAAATATTCGTCTTGCCTTATCAATTAAATTAAGATAGTGCTCAATAGTGTAAGTTCGATTCATCAGTCCTAAAATTCTATTTGAACCGGATTGCACCGGCAGATGAATAGAATTACAAATGTTTGCATGCTCAGCTATTGTGTGAAGTAGCTTGTCAGATAAATCTTGCGGATGTGAAGTTGTGAATCTAATTCGCATTGTTGAATCAACTTTTGCAGAAGAGGCAAGTAAATCGGAAAAATCACTCTCACCATCAAGATAGGAATTTACATTCTGTCCGAGCAAAGAAACTTCTTTGAATCCCCGATCCGATAAAAGTTCTATTTCATCTACAATAGATTTGAGAGAGCGGCTTCTTTCCCTTCCCCTTGTAAATGGAACAACACAGAAAGTGCAGAACTTATCGCATCCTCGCATTACAGAAATCCAAGCAGACAATCCATCCTC
>Ga0209320_10000179_pt1 | contig 32555 bp, 31 predicted proteins | sample Rifsed13ft4_FD_184008 | JGI IMG/M metagenome (GOLD analysis project Ga0209320, IMG submission 184008) | Soil microbial communities from Rifle, Colorado, USA - sediment 13ft 4 (version 2) | ecosystem: Environmental > Terrestrial > Deep subsurface > Rock core/Sediment | place: Rifle, Colorado... | reverse complement strand
GGCGCGCGCCGATCACGGTGAATCGATCGAATGCGTCCGCGCCGGGCTCGGTCGTTTGGGCGAGGGCGGCCGCGGAAACAGTGCAGGCCAATGCGAGGGCAAACAGCGGGCGACGTTTCAGGTGCATCGGTTTTGTGGCTTTGTCGAATCGGAGGGCGCAAATAGTAATGCGAATGATTCGTGTTTGCAACAAGGCCGGGCTCGAAACCTTGCGTGCGCTTGATGCCGATGAGGCTTACGCGAGCGCGGGTGCGCTCACCTATATGGCTCAGTCGTCCGCCTATTTCGGCGATCCGGAGCTTGCGCTGCGCCAGATGAGCGGCGCGATCGCGCAACAACCTTCCTCCCAGGCCGTCAGGACCGGGCCGTTACGTTGAGCGGCGGAGCGGTGCCGTCCTTGCCCTGGCCGAGATAGAGCGTGATGTGCGGGAACGGGATCTCGATCCCGCGTTCGTCGAAACGCTTCTTGAGACGGCGATTGAACTCGCGGCCGACTCGCCATTGCTGTATCGGCTTCGTGGTGGTCCGCGCTTGGATGATCACCGCCGAGTCGGCAAACTCGTCCAGTCCCATGATCTCGATCGGTTCGAGAATATCGTTGCCGAATTCCGGGTCGGCGCGCAGCTCCTCGTCGAGCGAACGGATCACGTCGATCACCTCGTCGACGTCCTCGCGATACGCCACGCTGATCTTGAACACGTAGCGAGAGAACTCCTTCGTCATGTTCGTGACGATGTTGATTTGCCCGTTGCGGACGTAGTGCACATTGCCGGCGAGGTCGCGCAAGATCGTCATGCGCAAGGTGACCCGTTCCACGAGGCCGCTCTTACCGGCCACCTCCACTACGTCACCGACGCGGATTTGATCTTCCAGAAAGATGAAAAAGCCGCTGATGAGGTCTTGGACGAGGGTCTGCGCACCGAAACCTACCGCGACGCCGACGACGCCCGCCGCCGCGAGCACGGGCCCGATTTGGATGCCGAGCTCGCCGAGGATCATCATCGTCGCGACGGCGACGATCACTGTGGAAGCCAGGTAGTGGACAACGGATTTCAGCGTATCCGCGCGTTTCTTGAGCTCGCCGTCGTCGACGTGTCGCCCGAGCAAGCCAAGCAAGTGCTGCGACAGTAGCGATGCCGCCTTCATGCCGAGCATCATGCCGATCAGGACTAAAGCGATGCGCAAGCCACTCGTGAGGAACCAGCCCCCGACCGCTTCCAGGTACTCTCCGATGCCTGACCATTCCACGTTGGGTCCCTCCTGTCCTAGAGCCTCGCGGATAGCATCTCAGAGCGCGGCCATTTCTTCAAAACTCCGCGACCGGGCAACGCGCGGTTCCGTCAGCGACCGACGCCAGGCATGTCCGAGTGGGGAGCTCGACGTCGGCGCCCCGATAGCATTGCGGGCGAAACCTCACCGTCGCCGCTGTACGCGCGTATTCGAATACAGTTCTTCCCCTGAACCTTGGCCTCATACATGATCGTATCCGCGACCTTCAAGAGAGAATCGACATTGCGCGCGGGGACGTCGAAGGCGGCTGCGCCCATGCTAAAAGTCGCCGAGCAATCTTCTTTCTGCATCGCTTGGCACACCACTTGCTGGAGTTTCGACAGAGCTCCCGTCGCTTGGTCGTAGCCTATCTCGGGCAGCAGTAGGACGAACTCGTCGCCGCCGAGGCGTGACACGCTGTCGGTTTGCCGTAGGTTCTTCATCAAGGTCGCGGCCACCAATTGCAGAACAGTGTCGCCATGGCTATGGCCGAAGCGATCGTTGATGCTCTTGAAATCGTCGAGATCCAGGTAGGCCACAGTCAGCGGGCGCCCATATCGCCGCGCTCTGGCGATCTCGATTTCTGCCTTCTCGAAGAACGCTCTCGCATTCAGTGCCCCAGTGAGAAAATCCGTACGCGCCATCGAATGCTCGGCGTCCAGGGATTTTCTCAGGCGAGAAATAAGGACACCAATCGTGATCAGAATAAGCAGTCGAGTGGCCGCGTTCCAAAGCAGAATGCCGTGCGTTGGCGCCCCCAACGTGAACCACTCTGCCCCCAACCACGCTGCCGCGCTCACTACTCCGGTCACTACGGTCAAGCGAAGCTCGCGCGTTTTCCAAGCAACAAGTGCAACAGCGATGAGATAGAACAGGGCAACGGAAATATCGGGTCCCGATAGATAATCCGCCACGCTGATCAAGATGAGGAGAACCGCCGCTAAGGAAGTCCATCCTAGACTGTTGTAGTTGCTCCGCGGTGCACTCACATCTTGCCTCGTTGCAGATCGGCCATAGTACTACCTTCGCCGGCAGGGCCTGGCGTCGTTGACATAGTGGGGACCGCCTCTGCTCGTGGGCGTCCGGTGACGCTCTGCAATATCGCGATTCCTGCCCGCGCCGGTTATGCTCTTCCTTGAGAATCGCCTCCAAGGTCGAGACCAAATCAATCAATGGGACGCTCAGGATGCGCATCCGTGCTCGGCCTCCTTCTGCTGTGCGCCGCTTGCTCCGACTCCGAGGTCGATAGCCGGACGCCGCCTGCGAACGCCCCGGTCGCGGTGGTCACCGCCGCGGCGACGATCCAGCCGATGGGCATCGAGATCGAGGCCGTGGGCACGACGCGAGCCAATGAATCCGTGCAAGTCACCTCGAAAGCCTCGAACGTCGTGACGGCGATCCGTTTCAACGACGGCGACGAGGTATCCCGCGGCGAAGTGCTCGTCGAGATGGACGATGCTCAAGCGCAGGCGGCGCTCGCGGAAGCGCAGGCCGGGCTTGCCGACAGCCAAAGTCAATACAACCGCAGTCGCGATCTCGTGACCCAGGAAGCGCTGTCGCAGGCGGACCTCGACCAGATCGAAGCGCAGCTCAAAGCCGATCAAGCACGCGTCGCCGCGGCGCAGGCCAGCCTAGAGGACACGGTGATTCGGGCGGCGTTCGACGGCCGAACGGGATTCCGCCATGTCAGCGTCGGCAGCTTCGTGAGCCCCGGCACGTTGATCACGACGCTCGACGATACGTCGATCATGAAGCTCGATTTCACGGTGCCCGAAAACTATCTGTTCATGCTTAGGCGCGGCCTCTCAGTGAATGCATCTTCGGTGGGCTTGCCGAAGCGCCCGTTCACGGGCGAGGTCACGAACATCGAATCCCGCGTCGATCCGGTGACACGCTCGATCATGGTGCGCGCCGAGATCCCCAATGCCGACGGTGCGTTGCGGCAGGGCATGTTCATGACGGTGAGGCTCGAGGGCGAGGCCGAGCCCACACTGCTCGTGCCGGAAGGCGCGATCGTTCCCGAGCAGGGACGCATATACGTGTTCGCCGTGCGCAACAATATCGCCGAGCGCCGCGAAGTCAGGATCGGCAAACGGCGCCCCGGCGAGGTCGAGATCGTCGATGGCCTTGCGGAAAATGACCGCGTGGTCGTGGAAGGCACGCAGAACGTCCGCGACGGCTCCGTCGTCGCGGAGGTTGCGGGCCCCGCAAGCTGAGAGGCCGGACGGCAGGTGCGAATAGCAGAGCTTTCTGTGCGCCGCCCGGTCTTCGCGACCGTCTTAAGCCTATTGCTCGTGATTTTCGGCATCGTGTCGCTCGAGCGCCTGCCGGTGCGCGAATACCCCGACATCGACCGGCCCGTGGTTTCGATCACGACCACGTACAACGGCGCCTCCGCGGCCGTCATCGAGACCAAGATCACCCAGGTCATCGAGGACTCCATCGCCGGCATCGAAGGCGTCTTGAAGATCGAGTCCGACAGTCAAGACGAGCGCTCGCAGGTCCGCATCGAGTTCGACATCAGCCGCGACATAGACGCCGCGGCCAACGACGTGCGCGACCGCGTATCCCGCGTCCTCGGCGGGCTGCCGAACGAAGCCGATCCGCCGCAGATCGTCAAGGCGGACGCGAACGCCGACGCCGTCGTGAACCTCGGTTTCAGCTCGGAATCGATGTCGATGCTCGAGCTGACCGACTATGCCGAACGCAACATCGTCGATCGTCTCTCGACGGTTCCGGGCGTGGCGCGCGTCAGCATTGCCGGTGCGCGACGCTATTCGATGCGCATATGGCTGGATCGCCTTGCGCTCGCCGCGCGGCAATTGACGGTAACGGACATCGAGGACGCGCTGCGTCGCGAGAACGTCGAGCTTCCCGCCGGGCGGCTGGAGTCGCTGACGCGTGAGTTTTCCTTGCGCACGATCGTCGGCCTCGAGACGGAGCAGGATTTCCGCAACCTCGTGATCGCGCGCGGCGCCGACGGCCATCTCGTGCGGCTCGGCGAAGTAGCCGAAGTGGAGCGCGCCGCCGAGAACGACCGGTCGTACAGCCGCATTAACGGTCAAACCGGCCTCACGCTCAGCGTCGAAGCACAATCCAAAGGCAATACGCTCGACATCGCGCGCGGCGTCCGCGCCGAGGTGGAACGGCTGCAAGCGAGCCTCCCGGCGGGCGCGATGCTTGCGGTCGCCGTCGACAATGCCGTCCCCATCGAGGCGGCGCTGCGTGAAGTGCTGATCGCCGTCGCGTTCGCATTGACGTCGGTGCTCGCTGTGATCTTTCTCTTTCTCGGCAATCTGCGCACGACGCTGATCCCGGCGGTGACGATTCCCGTCTCGATCGTCGCCTCGTTGACCGTCATGTATGCGCTCGGCTACTCGGTGAACGTCTTGACCCTGCTCGGGCTCGTGCTCGCCATCGGCCTCGTCGTCGACGACGCGATCGTCGTGCTCGAAAACGTACACCGTCGCGCCGAGCTCGGGGCACCGCCGCTCGTGGCCGCGATTACGGGCACGCGCGAAATCGGGTTCGCCGTGATCGCGACGACTCTGACGCTCGCTTCGGTGTTCGTGCCGATCTCGTTCCTGCCGGGCGACCTCGGACGTTTGTTTCGCGAGTTCGGCTTCACGCTGGCCGCCGCGGTTCTATTCTCGGCGCTCGTCGCGCTCACGCTCACGCCGATGTTGGCGTCGAGATTGCCCGAGCACGAAGCCCGCAACAGGTTCGGGCAGGTGATGGACGCGTTTTTCCGCTCGCTCGCGCGCTTTTATGAGCGCAGGTTGCGCGAGGTCGTCGTCCACCCATGGAGAGTGCTCACGGCCGTCGCCGGGCTCGTCGTGCTCGGAGTGCTCGCGTTTCGCTCCGTGCCCACCGAGTTTACGCCGGCGGCGGACGTCGGCCGCGTGTTCGTCGCGATCGAGGGGCCCGAAGGCTCGAGCTTTCAATATATGGACGGCTACGCGCGCCGGCTCGAGGCGATTGCGCTCGAGGAAATGGAGAAGGGCGACATCCAGCGCGTTCTCGTGCGCGTGCCGGGCCAGGGCGGCAGCGGCGACCCGCGCACCGGCGACGTCAACACGGCGCGCGTGTTCTTGATTCTCAAGCCTTGGGATGAGCGCGAACGGTCGGCAGCGGAGATAGTCGCGGCGGTGCTCGCGGAAGCCGAGAAGCTGCCCGGCGTGCGCGCCTCTTCGGGGCAGCCCGCAAGTCTCGGCCGTCGCGGCGTCGGCCGCCCCATTCAAGCCGTCATCGGGGGCCCGGACTACGAGCAATTGGCGGCGTGGACACAAAAGCTGCGGCTACTCGCGGAGAGCAATCCGGGTCTCGTCAATGTCGACACCAACTATCGGCAACGCAAACCGCAAATCCGCATCTCGGAGGACCGCGACCGCGCCGCCGATCTCGGCGTCTCGCTCGCGACCATCGGCCGAACGCTCGAGACGGTCCTGGGCTCGCGCGTCGTGACCAGTTACATAGATCGGGGCCGCGAATACGACGTCATCCTCCAAGCGCGCAACGACCTCCGCCAGACGAGCACGGACCTCACTAATATCCGCGTACGATCGACGCGCACCGACGAGCTGATCCCGCTGTCGAGCGTCATACGCCTCGAGGAGACCTCGGGAACCATGCAGCTGTCGCGGTTCAACCGATTACGCTCCATCAAGATCACCGCGGACCTCGCTCCCGGATACACGATGGGGGAGGCCGTGCAGTGGTTCGGGGATGCCGTAGCGCGCGAGTTGCCGCCGGAAGCGACGCTCATGTGGGACGGCGAGTCGGCCGAATTCACACGCACGGGCCGGCAACTGTACTTGACCTTCTTGCTGGCGCTCGTCGTCGTCTATCTCGTGCTGGCTGCTCAGTTCGAGAGCTTCGTGCATCCGCTGATCATCATGGCCACGGTGCCGCTCGCTCTGCTCGGCGCCGTATTCGGGATCAAGTTCTCGGGTCTGACGGTCAACATCTTCAGTCAGATCGCCGTCATCATGCTGATCGGCATCGCCGCAAAGAACGGCGTACTCATCGTCGAATTCGCGAACCAGCTGCGCAATCGGGGCGCGGAATTCCTCGAGGCGCTCGTGCAGGCCGCCGTGATACGGCTACGGCCGGTGCTCATGACGAGCCTCTGCACGGCCTTCGGCTCCCTGCCGCTGTTGCTTGCGAGCGGCGCCGGAGCCGAGCAGCGGCGCCCGATCGGCATCGTGGTTTTCTTCGGCATGCTCGTATCGGTCTTCCTCACGCTGTTCGTCGTGCCCGCCGTCTATGCGTTGCTCGCCCGCAAGACGCGGTCGCCGCAGCACGTGAGCAGGCTCGTCGACCGATTGATGGCGGGCAGCCCGGGCGGCTCGGGCTCTGCGAGCCTTGCCGAGGCCGAACGACGCGATTGACCTCGATAGACGAAACGCCTCCCCTCGTAGGAGCGAGCTTCGCTCGCGATTCTTCCCAAGATCGCGAGCGAAGCTCGCTCCTACAGGGAACCGCAAGCGAAATGTCTTGCGAAGCGTCTGAAATTGCAGGCTTTTGGCTTGTCACGGTAATTTCTGAGCCTTACAATTTGCGTGCTCCGTAGTCGACCGGGAATCCGAGAGGTGCAGAATCGTCCAATCTAAACGCGTAAGACGCAATGAAGAGATCACTACCTCTCAGGTTCGCGTTATCGGTCCCGCCGGCGAGCAAGTCGGAATTCTAGGCATTCAACAGGCGCTGGACAGCGCATCCACCGCGGGGCTCGACTTGGTCGAGGTTGCGCCGAACTCCGAGCCGCCGGTCTGCCGCATCATGGACTACGGGAAGTTCGTGTTCGAGCAGAACAAGAAGGCGCAGTCGGCGAGACGTAAGCAAAAGCAGATCCACGTAAAGGAAGTCAAATTTCGCCCCGGCACCGAGGAAGGGGACTACCAAGTCAAGCTGCGCAGCCTCGTGCGCTTTTTGACTTCGGGAGACAAAGCGAAGGTAACTCTGCGTTTTCGCGGCCGCGAGATGGCGCATCAGGAGCTTGGCCTCGAGCTGTTGAAGCGGGTGCAGGCGGATCTCAGTGAGTACGGCGCCGTGGAGCAACAGCCCCTGCTCGAGGGCCGGCAGATGGTGATGGTGATCGGACCCCGTAAGCGTTGAGGGGCAAAAGCCGGGGCGCAATGCCCAATTAGCAAAGAAGTGCGTTAGCGACGCGTAATCGCGCTGTCGACGAACGCCGCCTGACCAGTCTCGGCAAGACTGACGCGGGCCAGATCGCAAAGGAGAAAGAGATGCCGAAACTGAAATCGAAGCGCGGCGCCGCGAAGCGCTTCCGTCCCAAAGGAAACGGCGGCTTCAAGCGCGCGCAATCGCACTTGCGCCACATCTTGACGAAGAAGAGCTCGAAGCGGAAACGTCAGCTCGGACCGATCAGGCAGGTCGACGAGGCGGACGTCGCCCACGTGCGTAAGCTCTTGCCGTATAGCTGAGGGTTGCGACGATGGCTAGAGTCAAACGAGGCGTCACGGCGCGTGCGCGGCATCGCAAGATGCTCGATAAGGCGAAGGGCTATTACAACGCTCGGCGCAAGATCTATCGCGCGGCGAAGCAGGCCGTCATCAAAGCGGGGCAGTATGCTTATCGCGACCGGCGCCAACGCAAAAGACAGTTCCGGGCGCTGTGGATTACGCGCATCAATGCCGCCGCCCGGGCGCAAGGGCTCTCCTACAGCCGTCTCGTGAGCGGACTGAAGCTCGCCGGCATCGAGGTCGACCGCAAGATTCTTGCGGACATCGCGGTGTACGACCAGGAGGGCTTTGCGGCGCTGGCCGAAGCGGCGAAGACTGCAAAACCTGCGGCGGCGTAACCTCTACGTCGGCGCGAGGTCACCGCGGTGAGCACGATCGCTCGACTGCTCGAGGAGGCTGAATCCGCTGTCGCCGGGGCACCGGATCTCGGGCAGCTCGAGGCCATTCGCGTCAAATATCTCGGCAAGAAGGGCGCCCTGACGCTTGAGCTCCGGGAGCTCGGCTCGCTGCCTGCCGAGCGGCGGCCGGCCGTGGGCCAGGAGATCAATTCCGCCAAAGAGCGCCTTGCCGAGCGCATCGAAACGAAGCGGCAAGTCTTGGAACGAGCCAAGATCGACGCCGAAATCGGCGCCCAGGCCATCGACGTGACGCTCCCGGGCAGGGGACAGCAGCGCGGACATCTGCATCCGGTGACGCGCACTTTGCGGCGCATGATCGAGATCCTCGGGCGGGCGGGTTTTGCGGTGCATACGGGCCCCGAGATCGAGGACGACTTCCACAATTTCACGGCTCTCAACATTCCAGCCGATCATCCGGCCCGCGCCATGCACGACACGTTTTATCTGCAATCGGGCTTTTTGCTGCGCACGCACACGTCGCCGGTCCAGATACGGGCTCTGCGCGAGCACGGCGCTCCGATCCGCTTGATCGCGCCGGGCAGAGTCTACCGTCGCGATTCCGACTTGACGCATACGCCCATGTTCACGCAAGTGGAGGGGCTCGCGGTCGATCGCAGCGTGAGCTTTGCGAATCTCAAGGCGTTGCTCTACGACTTCGTGTCGAAGTTCTTCGAGCGCGAAGTCAAGCTGCGGTTCCGCCCTTCGTACTTCCCGTTCACGGAGCCGTCGGCCGAAGTCGATATTCTGTCGGAATCGGGTCGCTGGCTCGAGATACTCGGCTGCGGGATGGTGCATCCCAACGTGCTCCGCAACGTCGGCGTCGATCCGTCGGAGTTTAGGGGCTATGCGTTCGGCATGGGCGTGGAGCGCCTCGCGATGCTTCGTTACAGCGTCGACGACTTGCGCTTGTTCTTCGAGAACGATTCGCGGTTTCTCGAGCAATTCAACTGAGATCCGTGCATGCTCATCAACGTCGAATGGCTCAAAGATTGGGTGGACATCGAAGGCGACGTCGCGGATCTCGCCGACGATCTGACGACGGCGGGCCTTGAGGTCGATGCCGTCGAACCTCTGCGCAGAGATTTCGCGGGCGTCGTGGTCGCCCGTGTCGCCGAAACGCGGCCCCAACCGAATGCCGAACGTCTGGCTTTGTGCGTCGTCGACGACGGCCGCGAGCGGCATACCGTCGTGTGCGCAGCACCCAATGTCGCCGCCGGTATGCGTGTCCCGTTCGCTCCGGCCGGCGCCCGTCTGCCTAAGGGACGAACGATCGAGGCGGCCGAGATTCGCGGCACGCTGTCCCACGGGATGTTGTGCTCGGCGCGGGAGCTCGCGCTTGCCGATGACGGCGACGGGCTCATGGTTCTCGATGACGATGCGCCGCTCGGCGTCCCGCTCGAATCGCATTTGCGCCTCGACGACACGATCCTCGACGTCAACATCACGGCGAATCGCGGCGACTGTTTCAGCGTGCTCGGGTTGGCGCGCGAGATTGCCGCGATACGACGTTTGACGTTACGGGGGCCGGAGCTCGCGCCCGTCGTGGCGGAGACGAGCGAGGCATTCCCCGTGACCCTCGAGGCCGGGGCCGCGTGCCCGCGATTCGCGGGACGCGTCGTCGAGGACATGAGCGCCGGCGCCCGCACCCCGGATTGGCTCCGCGAGCGTCTGCGCCGGGCGGGCTTGCGCGCGATCCACCCGATCGTCGACGTGACCAACTACGTCATGCTCGAGCTTGGCCAGCCGCTGCACGCGTACAGCCTCGACGCTCTCGAGGGCGGTATTAGCGTGCGGTTCGCGGCGGCCGGGGAAAGGCTCGCGTTGCTCGACGGTAGGCACATCGATCTCGGCGACGACGTCTTGGTCATCGCCGATGCGTCAGGTCCAATCGGGCTCGCGGGAATCATGGGCGGCGCACGCACGGCGGTGACCGCTTCAACCCGGCGCGTTTTCTTCGAGTCGGCGTTCTTCGCGCCGGGTGCCATCGGCGGTCGTGCGCGGCGCTATGGGCTCCACACCGACGCTTCCGTGCGCTTCGAACGTGGCGTCGATCCGACGCAACAACAAAGAGCCATCGAGCGGGCGACTGAGCTTTTGCGGGCAATCGCCGGCGGCCGCGCGGGTCCGACTCGAGTCGTCGCGGAACGCGCGAACTTTCCGGCCCTCGCGCCGATCAAGCTGCGCGCGGCAGAAATCGAAGCCGTGCTCGGCTTGCCCATCGCGGACAGCGATGTCACTAGCATCCTGCGTCGCTTGGGGATGCGTACCACCAAACGCGGCAAGACTTGGTCCGTCGTGCCTCCGGCTTTTCGGTTCGACGTAGCGTTCGAATGGGACCTCGTCGAGGAGCTCGCGCGCCTGACGGGCTACGACAACATACCCGCCGTCGCCGGTTCCGGGTCGAGCATCTTGGGCACGGCGTCTGAGCGGCGCATCAGTGACGACTCGATTGCCGATACGCTCGTCGCTCGCGGTTACTCCGAAGCGATCACGTACAGCTTCATCGATGCCGGCGCCGAAGACCTCGTCAACCCGGGCGTCGAGGCCGTGCGGTTGGCGAATCCGATATCGGCAGACATGAGCGTCATGCGCCGCTCCTTGTGGCCGGGGCTGTTACGCGTGGCGCGAGAGAACATGACTCACCAGCAGTCGCGGGTACGGGTCTTCGAGCTCGGCAACCAGTTCGCGGCGCGCGGCGGGAACGTAGCGGAAACCCGCGTCGTTGCTGGGCTCGCGGCCGGGGACCATTGGCCGGAGCAGTGGGATCTCGAGCGGCGGGGCGCCGATTTCTTCGACGTGAAAAGCGACGTCGAATCGCTTCTCGCACTCACCGGACGAGCGTCGGAATTTGCGTTCGCGCCCGAGTCGCATCCCGCGTTGAACCCGGCGCAAAGCGCGCGAATTTGTAGAAACGGCGAAATCGTCGGATGGCTCGGAGTTTTGCATCCGCGCGTACAGAAACAATTTGACCTCAAGTCGGGCGCGGTGCTGTTCTCGTTGCAGATCGAGAAGGCATTCGCCGCTGACATAACGTCGTATGCACGATTCTCGAAGTACCCCTCGGTGCGGCGGGACCTGGCGGTGGTCGTCGATGACGACGTCGCGGTCGAAACGCTCGTCAAACACGTGGAAGCGGCAGCCGGCGGGGTCCTACGATCGGTCAGGATTTTCGACCTATACCGCGGCCCGGGCATAGATTCAAGGAGAAAAAGCGTCGGCTTAGGCTTGATTTTGCAGGACGCATCCCGCACGCTTACCGACGAAGATGCCGACCGAACGGTGGACTCGGTCATGTATCGGCTGGAGCATGAGCTCGGGGCAAGAATAAGAACGCAACAGTAAGACACCGATTCATGGCGCTGACGAAAGCAGACATGGCAGAGTCATTGTTCAACGAGCTTGGGCTCAACAAGCGCGAAGCGCGCGAGCTCGTCGATCTCTTCTTCGAGGATTTGCGCGCGGCACTATCTTCTGGCGAGCAAGTCAAACTTTCCGGGTTCGGAAATTTCGATCTGCGCGACAAGAATCAACGTCCCGGTCGCAATCCGAAAACAGGCGAGGAAATACCGATCACGGCGAGACGCGTCGTGACGTTCCGGCCCGGCCAGAAGCTCAAGGCACGAGTGGAAGCGTATGCTGGAACCCGGGAATAACGACGACCTTCCACCGATCCCAGGCAAGCGCTACTTCACCATCGGTGAGGTGAGCGAGCTCTGCGGCGTCAAGCCGCATGTGCTGCGCTACTGGGAGCAGGAGTTCCCGCAGCTCAAGCCCGTGAAACGGCGCGGCAACCGCCGCTACTACCAACGCCAGGACGTGCTGATCATTCGTCAGATCCGCAGTCTCCTTTACGAACAAGGGTTTACGATCGGCGGGGCCCGGCAGAAGCTCACCGGACAAGAGGCGCGCAGCGACCTGAGCCAGAGCCAGCAAATCATCCGCCAGGTGCGGACGGAGCTCGAGGAAGTTCTCAAGGTCCTGCGGCGTTGACCTCACGCTCGAGAACGCGGCCACCGACCCCTTCCGTTACGCTAAACTCATTCCCTCGATCGGGGCGTGGCGCAGCCTGGTAGCGCACTTGCATGGGGCGCAAGAGGTCGCTGGTTCGAATCCAGTCGCCCCGACCACTCAGAAAAAAATACGTTGCGAGGGTGACGGCGGGCCTTGTTCATTGAGCAATACAGATTGGAGACGAATCCGTTTGCCGCGGACCGGGTACGTCCGTTCTTCTCGTCACACTCGGGCCGTTACGCCGCCACTAAGATAACGAAGGTATTCAGCGAGCATATTCAGTGCCTGGGCTTGTCGGGTCCGGCCGGCGTAGGCAAAACCGCGCTCATCCACCAGCAGCTTCGTAACCTCCGCAACGTCAACGTGAGCTGGATCAAGCCTGACACCGACGATGTCGGGCTATTGCTCAGAAAGCTCGTTCGCGATCTCGGCCCCGGGCCCATCGACGCGACGCCCGGCGAGCTCAGGAACATTCTGCAGGTGTTTCTGCGGCACCAGGCCGGCAGCGGCCGGCGCTCCCAGATCGTCGCCGACGGCATCGAGCGGCACTCGCCGGAAGTGATGCGTGAGCTCGAAGCCTTGAGCCGGTTACGGTTACGCGGACGCGGGCTCGTGCAGCTCATTCTGCTCACGCGCAACGACGAGCTCGTCGAGAATTTCCTCGCGCAACACGACAGCGGACCGTTGGCTCGGGCACTCCATCACCGGTTGAGCGGCTTCACGCTCGAGGAGACTCGGACGTACTTGCGTGCGTCCCTTCACGGCGCCGGCTGTCCCTGGTTCGAGGAATTGTTCCCCGAAGAGGCCATCGTCGACGTCCAGGCTTTCACGCAGGGCGTGATCCGCGATATCGACGCGCTCGTTCGCGGGGGGCTCGAGTTGCTTGCGCTGCGCTCCCGCAACGCCGTGTCCCAGCCGCGTTTGACCCCCGGTCTGCTCCGCGAGGTAGCTCTGACACTGCACCTCAAGTATGAGCCGGCCGCGTGGAAGCTGGCGCAAGAGGAGACGCTCTCCGCCGATGCCGTGCACTTGAGCGATCCGGCGGAGCTGCGCATCGAGGCGGCCCGCTTGCTCGTGACGAGCGGCGGACAGCTCGTTGCCGATATCTCACTGGACAGACCGCGTATGGTGCTCGGGCGCGACACGAGCTGCGATATCAGTCTCGACAGCAACCACGTGAGCCGGTACCAGAATCTTTTCATGGAGACGACCGAAGGCTGGATGCTCATCGACTTGAACAGCAGGAATGGCTGCTTCGTCAACGGCCGCCGCGTCAGCGAGCACCATCTGCGCGACGGCGATTTGATCTCCGTCGGCCAACACCAGCTCCGCTTTACCGGGCCGAGCGCCGCGTGGATCGGAACGCGCGAAGAGACGGAGAGCGTCCCGCAATCCGCAACGAAGCAGGCGGCGGATCTAGGCGGCTAGGGCTTCCGTTCCCCCTCCTCAAGGCGCGCCGGCGGGACGCAACAGGTGCTCGCTCCGGTTCTGATGCACGTCGCTCGCACCCGCGACGCGGTCTTCGATACCGAGCAGAATGGGCGCCGCATTGCGCCGATAGATGTTGGCCTTGGCGTTATAGACCTTCCTCGTGATGCCGTGCTTGTCGTTGATGATGATGCGGCGCACCGTGAACTTGCCGTTGTCGAGCTTCGTGCCCGTCAAGTAGCACTTGATGAGCTCGACGCGATCTCCGGAAAGCACGATACCGGTGAGCTGCTCCATGCTGCGCGCCGCGCGAGCCACGAATTCGATCGAATCCAGCGTGACATGTCCCACGGCGTCAGCCCCATTGACCGGCATCTGCGTCGTGAACTCGCCGACCAACACCTGATCCGACATTGCTCTTTCGATGATGCGCGCGAGCGCGATGGTCACGTCGCCGACGATATAGTTGTATAAGGTCGGGTTCAGGCCTTCGGCCTGATGGAACTCGTAGCTGCCCCCGACGTGGAAGCAGGCCCGGATTCGCGGCACAGTGTTCTGCCGCGCCTTGCTGCGCGCGATCGCGTTGTCCGCGACGACCAAGTGCATGAAGTGAAAGAGATTGATGTTCGCTTCGAGCGTCAGGTCACGGTTCCAGACGTAGAATCCGTCGCCCGTCGTCGACCGCGCGAAATCGATGCCGATCTTCTGGCCCGAGAGCTTGTGCTGCGCCGAATTCAAGGAGTACGAGAGGCTGTTGAGCTGCGTCATCTGCTCGAACGGGCTCAACAAGCTGAAGCCGACAATATCGAACAACGCGACGGCACGGCTCGGGACGTAAGTGATGCTGTAACGTTTGATCATCTTCTCGATGATGCGCTGTTGCGAAGGATTGTCCGAAACGGGCAGCCGCAGGGGCAAGTAGGTCACGTCGATCCCGAGCAGCTTCGACACCTTGGCCATTTGGTCGGGGTCGAGCCTGCGGTGACCGGACAACAGCGACTTGAAAAAATCCTCGGAAGGGCGCGCGCGGACGGCGCCTGGCGCCGCCTTGCCGTTGCCGCTCTGGCCCGCATCGGCGGCGTGCGCGGAGAACGCCGCGACCGCGTAGTGCGGAACGACGAGCAGCTCGATCCCGTTCTCGCGCGGGCACCAGTTCAAGAGAACGTTCTCGCCGAGGCCCCATTGCTGATGCAGACACTTGTCGAGAAAGATGAGATTGCTGCGCTCGATGAGACTCATTTCATGAGTGATCGAGGAAAGGGCGTCCAGGTAGCTACCGACGCTCGCGAGCTTGAATATGCCGGAGTCCGAGTCCATGCGCGCGCCGTGATGGGCCTCGCGCGATCATACTCTTGAGTCCATACGTCGCAAAGCGCCGTTAGCCGGTTGTATTAGCGTGGTTTTCGTAGCCATATGGTTGCCCTCGTGAAGCCGTGACGTGATAATCGGCGCCCCGTTTGAACGAAGAGTCTTCATGACTGACAACCAGCGAGGCGGTCGCGACCCGCGCCGGTATTCGCGGACCGTCGTCGACGGCGCCGAGAGGGCGCCGGGGCGCGCGATGCTTCGGGCCGTCGGCTTTGCCGATGCCGATTTCGCGAAGCCGCAGGTCGGCATCGCGTCGGCCTGGAGCATGGTCACGCCCTGCAACATGCATCTCGACACGCTCGCGCGCGAAGCTCAGGCGGGCGTCGATGGCGCCGGGGGCAAAGCCGTGCCGTTCAATACGATCACGGTGTCCGACGGCATCTCGATGGGCACGCCGGGGATGCGTTACTCGCTGATCTCGCGGGAAGTCATCGCCGACTCGATCGAGACCGTCGTCGCCGCCGAAGGCCTCGACGGCATCGTGACGATCGGCGGCTGCGACAAGAACATGCCCGGATGCGTCATGGCCATGGCCCGTCTCGATCGGCCGTCGGTGTTCGTCTATGGCGGCACGATCAAGCCCGGTCCGAAACACCGCGATATCGTCTCGGTTTTCGAGGCCGTCGGCGGGCATGCCGCCGGTACCGTGAGCGATGCCGAGCTCAAGGAAGTCGAATCGACGGCAATTCCCGGACCCGGATCCTGCGCCGGGATGTACACCGCCAACACGATGGCCTCGGCGATCGAGGCCCTGGGCCTGAGTCTCGCGAATAGCTCCGCTCAGGAAGCCGTGTCCGAGGCGAAACGCACCGATTGTCGGCGGGCCGGCGAAGCCGTCGTTGACCTGCTCGAGCGTGGAATCAGGCCCTCGGACATCCTCTGCAAGGAAGCGTTCGAGAATGCCATCGCGACGGTCATCGCGCTCGGCGGGTCGACGAACGCCGTATTGCACTTGCTCGCGATCGCGCATGAGGCGCGCGTCGCCTTGAGCCTCGACGATTTCACGCGCGTCGGCGCCCGCGTGCCGGTGCTCGCCGACCTGCGCCCGAGCGGACGCTTCATGATGTCGGAGCTCATCCGCATCGGCGGGATCCGGCCCCTCATGAAGACCTTGCTCGATGCGGGGCTCTTGCACGGCCAATGCCTCACGGTCACGGGCCGTACGATAGCCGAGAACCTCGCCGGCGTCGCGCCGTACCCGGCCGACCAGACCATCGTGCGGCCGCTCGACAAGCCGCTCAAAGCCGACAGCCACATTGCCATCCTCTATGGCAACTTGGCGCCCGAGGGCGCCGTCGCGAAGATCTCGGGTAAGGAAGGCATGCAATTCGAGGGCAAGGCGCGCGTGTTCCATTCCGAGGAGGATGCATTGCGGGCGATTCTCGACGGCACGGTCGTCACGGGCGACGTCGTCGTGATCCGCTACGAGGGGCCGAAGGGCGGGCCGGGAATGCGCGAAATGCTGAGCCCGACCGGCGCGATCATCGGCCGGGGCTTGGGAGCCAAGGTAGCTTTGATCACGGACGGCCGGTTCTCGGGGGGCAGCCATGGCTTCGTGGTGGGCCACGTGGCGCCTGAAGCCGCGGTCGGCGGGCCGATTGCCCTTATCGAGCAAGGCGATGTGATCGTCATCGACGCGGGCAAGAAGACCATCGACGTGCGCGTGACGGCGGACGAGCTCGAGCGACGCCGGCGAGCGTGGCGCCCGCGTGCAGGTCAAGAGCTGCGCGGATTGTTGGCCAAGTACGCGCGACTCGTGAGCTCGGCGTCGCAGGGGGCCATCACCGACTTGTAGGAGCGCCGTCCCGGCGCGATCGCGGCTCAAAAGCCGCTCCTACCGAGAAGCCAGCCCAGAGAAAGCCAGACGCATGAACATGTCCCTGCATCGTGCGCTTGTCGATCACAGCGTAGATACGCCTTACCCGGACTCGCGCTGGGTCGTCATGAAATTCGGCGGCAAAAGCGTCGCGACCGCCTACAACTGGACCAAGATCGCGGGCCTCTTGCGCGACCGCCTCGATGAGGGCGTCACGCCGGTCGTCTGTCATTCCGCGCTGGCCGGCGTGTCGAACGCTTTGATCGCGCTTCTCGACTTGGCGGTCGCCGGCGGCTCGACCGAGGATGCGCTCGACGCGATCGTCGATCAGCATCGGGCACTCGCTCACGATCTCAAGATCGATCCAACCGTCACCGACGAGATTTTTGCGGCTGTCGGTGAGCTCGTGGCGGGCGCGAAGCTCGTCGGCGAGGTGAGCCCCAGAGTTCATGCGCGAGTGCTTGCGAGCGGCGAGCTTGCCGCGACGAAGCTCGGCGTCGAGTACTTGCGCACCCAAGGCTTGCCGGCGCAGTGGCTCGATGCGCGCGAGCTGCTGCAAAGCACGGCCAGCAAGGATCAGACGGAGCGGGCGCGTTTCTTTTCCGCTCGCTGCGGCTTCGATCCCGACCCCGGGCTCGAATCCCGCCTCGTGGGGCTCGACGGCTTCGCCGTCACGCAAGGCTTCATCGCGCGCAATGAGTCCGGCGAGACCGTGTTGCTCGGGCGCGGCGGCTCGGACACCTCGAGTGCGTACCTCGCAGGTAAGCTCCGCGCACGCCGCCTCGAGATTTGGACCGACGTGCCGGGCTTCTACAGCGCCGACCCGCGCGCCGTGCCGTCCGCGCGCTTGATTCGGAGCCTCCACTATCAAGAAGCCCAGGAAATCGCGTCGGCCGGGGGCGGCATTCTGCATCCGCGCAGCATCTCTCCGGTGCGCAACTCAGGAATCCCGCTGTTTCTCAAATGTACTGCCCATCCCGAATGGGAGGGTACCGTGATCTCGAATGCCGTCGACGACGGCATGCCCCAGCTCAAGGCCATTTCGCATCGCAGCGGCATCACGCTCGTCTCCATGGAATCGATGGAAATGTGGCATCAGGTCGGGTTTCTCGCCGATGCCTTCGAATGCTTTCGCAAGCACGGCATCTCGGTCGACTTGATATCGACTTCGGAAAGCAACGTCACGGTCTCGATCGACGTCGGCGCCAACGTGACCGACCACACCGGCGTCGAGAAACTTGCCGAGGATCTAAGACGTCTGTGTCGCGTGACCGTGATCAAGGACTGCGCGGCGATCACGCTCGTCGGCCGGCGCATCCGCACGATACTGCACGAGCTCGGTCCGGTGCTCGAAGTTTTCCAAGAGCAGCGCGTACACCTCGTGACGCAGGCCGCCAACGATTTGAACCTCACGTTCGTGGTCAGCTCCGAGCACGCTTACAGGCTGGTACAGCGCTTGCACGGCCTCCTCGTCGACAAGTTCGAGGGCGGCGTATTCGGCAAGACGTGGGAGCAGCTCGTGAGCCCCGCCGCGGAAACCGAGCGTGCGGCGCGGACCGTTCCTTGGTGGGTCACGCGGCGCACGGAGCTCATTGCCATCGCGGAGGCGCGCGGGTCGGCATACGTCTACGACCGTGCGAGTATCGAACGGGCCATCCAATCGCTGCAATCGCTGCGCTCCATAGACGCCGTCTTCTACGCGATGAAGGCCAACGCCAATCGGGAGATCTTGAAACTCGCGCATGGTCTCGGGGCCAACTTCGAGTGTGTCTCGCCCGGCGAGATCACGCGCGTGCTCGAGCTATACCCCAAGCTCGATCGGCACCGCATCTTGTTCACGCCGAACTTTGCGCCGCGCGGCGAATACGAATGGGCCCTCGAGCAGGGGGTATGGCTCACGCTCGACAATTTGTTCGTGTTGCGCGAGTGGGGGCACCTCTTCAAGAACCGCGAGCTCTTCATCCGCATCGATACCGGACAAGGGCGGGGGCATCACGAGCATGTACGCACGGCCGGGATGCACTCCAAGTTCGGTGTTCCGTTGTTCGAAATGGATGAGCTCGGCAAGCTCGTCAAGAAGAGCGGCGCGCGCGTCGTCGGCCTGCACGCCCATACGGGCAGCGGCGTGCTCGCCGCGGAGGCTTGGCGGGCGACGGGCGAGCAGCTGCTGGAGCTCACCAGAGCGTTTCCGGACGTCCGCTACATCGACTTGGGCGGCGGGCTCGGTGTGCCCGAGAAACCGGGCCAAGTGCCGCTCGATCTCGACGACCTCGACACGCTGCTCGCGGGCATCAAGACGAGCTGCGGCGACCGCGAGCTGTGGCTCGAACCCGGCCGCTACATCGTGGCCCAAGCCGGCGTTCTGTTGACGCGAGTCACGCAAACCAAGGGAAAGGGCGCCATGCAATACGTCGGCGTCAACGCGGGCATGAACGCGCTGATTCGGCCCGCTCTGTACGGCGCCTATCACGAGATCGTGAATCTGTCCCGGCTCGGCCGGCCGGCGACGGAAATCGTGACGGTGGTCGGTCCCATCTGCGAAACCGGCGATCGCCTCGGCTCCGATCGGCTCATGCCGCCTTCGGCTGAAGGCGACGTGATCCTCGTCGCGAATGCGGGCGCCTACGGTTACGTCATGAGCTCGCGCTACAACCTGCGTGAGTTTCTCGACGAGGTGCTGGTGTAGGTAGGAGCGAGGGTAATTGGGGACAGTTTACCTATTTCCGTTTGCTTCGCTGGTTCGCCAAGACGCGAAGAGAAATAGGTAAACTGTCCCCAATTACACGTGGCGTCTCTCGAGCGCCGCCACGACATCGTCGAACGCGATGCCGCGCAATGCGAGCAGCACCAGCATGTGATAAACGAGGTCCGCAGCCTCTTCGGTGACACGGATGTCGTCTTCGGCCACCGCCGCGAGCGCAAGCTCGATGGCTTCCTCGCCGAGCTTTTGCGCAACCTTGACAGGTCCCTGTGCCGCGAGGCGCGCCGTGTAGCTTCCGGGCGAGGCGGCGGCCAAACGGTCGCGGATCACCGCTTGTAATGTTTCGAGGAACTCAAGATTGCTCACGGCCGACTCCTAGGTCGCGGGAGGCCGTATCGCAACGCCGGCCTCCATGAGATAGCGCTTGAGCTCAGGGATTGCGATCGCCGCCGAATGAAACACGCTCGCGGCGAGCGCCGCGTCGACACGCGTGCGCTCGAACACGTCCTTGAAATGCTCCATGGTCCCGGCGCCGCCGGAGGCGACCAGCGGCACGCGGCATGCGGCGCGCACGAGGATCAATTGGGCCAAGTCATAGCCCTCGCGGACGCCGTCCCGATTCATGCAGTTCAAGACGATCTCGCCGGCACCGCGGTCTTGAGCCTCGCGTAACCAATCGAGGGTGCGCCTTCGGCTTGCACGCATGCGGGCCGGGTCGCCCGTGTTCTGAAAAACGTGGTAGTCACCTTCTTGTTGCAGCGAGTCTATGCCGATGACGATGCATTGCGAGCCGAAGCGGCGCACGAGCTCGTCGATGAGGTTCGGGTTCTCGAGCGCCGGAGTATTCACCGAGATCTTCTCGGCGCCGAAATTGAGCACGGCCTCGGCATCCGCGATCGTTCGTATGCCGCCCGCGACACAGAACGGAATATCGAGCACAGCGGCCACGCGATTGACCCACGTGCGATCGACGGTGCGCCCGTCGGGACTCGCGGTGATGTCGTAGAACACGACTTCGTCGGCGCCTTCGTCGCGGTAACGCTCGGCGAGCTCGAGAATATCGCCCATCACCCGGTGGTCGCGAAAGCGGACGCCTTTGACGACGACGCCGTCGCGTACGTCGAGACAGGGGATTATACGTTTGGCAAGAATCGGCGTAGCTCCTCGTCCGTCAAACGATCCTCAAGCAGCGCTTTGCCCGAGATTGCGGCCGCAACGCCGGTCGCCGCCAGGGCCGCGAGATCGCGGCTGTCGCGTACACCGCCCGACGCTTGAAACTTGAGCTCCGGCCAGCGCTTCACGCAGTCACGGTAGAGCTCGAGGTTCGGTCCCGTGAGAGCCCCGTCCCGCTCGACGTCCGTGCACAGGACATGGCGGATACCGACGCCCGCATACTCATCGATGGCCGCATAGAGCGACGTGCTCGTGGACTTGGTCCAGCCGTGGGTCGTCACGTACGGAACGCCGTCCCCTGCAAAGCGCACGTCGAACCCGAGCACGATCCGTTCGGCGCCGAGATCGGCGGCCCACGCTGCCACCTCCTCGGGGTGGGTGACGGCGCGGCTGCCGATCACGAGGCGCTCGGCGAAGCGCCCCGCGGCATCGAGGCTCGCGCGGTCGCGGAGGCCGCCGCCGAGCTGGATGCGTAGCCCGTGCGCAGCGGCGATCTCGCGGATCAGCTCGGCGTTCGCCGGCCGGCCGGAAGCCGCTCCGTCGAGGTCGACCACGTGCAGCCATTCGGCACCGAGCGCACGGTAGCGCGCCGCGACGCTGCGCGGATCGACGCCGTAACGGGTCTCGCGATCGAAATCGCCTTGCAGCAGGCGCACGCAACGCCCGTCGCGAATATCGAGTGCCGGAACGAGCTGCATGGCCGTCAGAGCTTCACGAAATTTGCGAGTATGCGTGCGCCGACGGCCGCCGAGCGCTCCGGGTGAAACTGCGTGCCGAAAAAATTGTCCTGCTCGATGACGGCCGAAAAGGCGCCGCCATAGTCGGCGATGGCGCACGTGTATGGGCCGACGGGCGCCGCGTAGCTGTGCACGAAATAGGCGTACCCCCCGGCGGGAATGCCTGAGAGCAACGGCGACTCGGCGGTCGAATGCAGGTCGTTCCAGCCCATTTGCGGAATCGGCAAATCGGGTCGCTCCGGGAAACGCCGCACGCGCGCGGGAATGACTCCGAGACAAGGCGTCTCTTCTTCGTCGGAGGCGGCGAACAGCACCTGCATGCCGAGGCAGATTCCGAGCACCGGTTGCGTCAAGGTCGGCACGAGCTCGACGAACCCGGCGCTCGCGAGGCGCGCCATCGCGTCTCTGGCCGCACCGACGCCCGGCAGCACGACGTGGCTCGCGCGGCGCACGCGGTCGGGGTCCTCGCTGATCGGTGCATCGATGCCGAGACGCGCGAACGCAAACGTGAGCGACGCGAGATTGGCGCCGCAACAGCCGATGATGACGGGCTCGCAGGTCACAGTTGCCCCTTCGTCGACGGCAACGTGACGCCGCTCTGCGCGAACGCCTGGCGCAGCGCGCGGGCGACGCCTTTGAAGCATGCTTCGATCATGTGGTGCGTGTTGTCGCCGCGCACGCGAATCTGGATAGCGGCGCCGAGCGTGTCCGCAAGCGAGCGGAAAAAGTGCGGCACGAGCTCCGTAGACAAGCCGCCTATCTGGTCGCGGGGGAAGCGCCCCTCGAATACGAGGTAGGCGCGGCCGCCTAGATCGATCGCAACCTCGGCGGCCGCCTCGTCCATCGGCAGCACGAAGCCGTAGCGCTGGATGCCGCGCTTGTCGCCCAACGCCGCACGCAGCGCCTGGCCCACCGCCAGAGCGACGTCCTCGACGGTGTGGTGCTCGTCGACGCCGAGGTCGCCGCGGCAGTGGACAGCCAGCGCGAATCCGCCGTGCTTGCCGAGCTGCTCGAGCATGTGATCGAAGAATCCGATGCCTGTCGTGATGTCTGGGTCGGCCTCGCGGTCGAGATCGACATCGACCGTGATCGCCGTTTCGCGCGTGCCGCGCGCGATGCGCGCCGTGCGCGGTGCGTCGAGCAAGGCGTGCGCGATCCCGGCCCAGGTCGCGGCCCAAACCTCGCTGTCGGCTGCGATCTTGAAGCCACGCAAGCCCATGTTGCGGGCCAGCTCCATGTCCGAGTCGCGGTCGCCGACGACGGCGGAGGCACGGCGATCCAAGACGCCGTCGCCGAGATAGCCGCTCACCAAGCCCACTCGCGGCTTGCGGCAATCGCAGGCCGCGGCGGGCATATGCGGGCAGAACAGAGCTTGTGCGAACTCGATGCCCTGCGATGCGAATAGCGTGCGGACGAATGCTTGAACGGCATCGAAAGGAGCGCGCGGGAACCCGGGCGTGCCGAGCCCTTCTTGATTGCTGACGATCACGAGCTCGTAGCCGGCCGCGATGAAGCGCAGCAACGCCGGGACGACGGCCGGCACGAGCTCGAGCTTTTCGAAGCTGTCGACGCGGCCGTCATCGGGCTCGACGATGAGCGTGCCGTCGCGATCGAGAAACAGAATCTTACGGCTCACGCATTTGCTCCGCGCGCGAAAACGCTTGCAGCAGCCGGTCGTTGTCTTCAGGGCGTCCGACCGTGATTCTCACGCAGTTGACGAGGGTGCGTTCCGCCGGGAACGTGCGCACGAGGATGCCGGCCTTGCGCGCTGTCTCGGTAAAGCGTCCGGCTTCCCGGACCTCGATGAGCACGAAATTGGCGTCGCTCGGATACACCTTGAGCACGTCCGGGAGATCGAGCAGGGCGTCAGCGAGCCGCCGGCGCTCGCGCTTGAGCGTTCCGATGCGCTCGTCGGCGATTCTGAGCGAGTCGGGAGTAAGCGCCGCCGCCACGAGCTCGATCGAAGGAGTGGGGAAGGTGTACGGGGGCAGCACGTTGCCCAGGAAATCGATGACCTCGCGGGCGGCGACCACGGCGCCGCAGCGTGCGCCCGCGAGCGCGACGTACTTCGAAAGCGTCCGGAGCAGCACGACGTGCTCGTAGCGCCGGCGCAGGTCGAGAAAGTCGTGACCCGCGAACTCGTGATAGGCCTCGTCGATGACGACGAGGGTCCGGCCCGCGAGCGCTGCGCACAAGGCTTCGACATCGCGGCGCGGCACCGAGCAGCCCGTCGGGTTGTTCGGCGAGCATACGAAGACGATCTTCGTGCGCTCCGTGACGGCGCCCTGCACTCGATCGACCTCGAGGGCGAAATCGCACTCCTTGACGAGCGGCACGCCGATGACTTCCGCGCCCTGAATACCCGCGTACAGGCGATACATGTCGAACGTCGGCGGACAGATGAGGATTTGGTCCTGGCCCGCGCGGCAGAATCCGCGGATCAGCACGTCGATCGCTTCGCTGCTACCGCGGGTCACGAGCAGCTCGTCCTCCGACGTCCCGTAATGCTTCGCAAGCGCGTCGCGCAGCGCAGTCGGCCGCGGGGGAGGGTAGACGTTCAAGCCGCGCTCGGTTTTGTCCCCGGGCAGACGCCACGGCGATTCGTTGGCGTTGAGCCTAAGCAACCCGGGCTCGTAGGCACCGGGCGTATAGGGGCGAAGCTTGCGCAACTCGGGCCGCGCCAAGTCGAGGACGGAGCTCACGACGGTTCTCCGGCGGCATGGCTCGAGCTCAAGCGTCGCAAGACGGCCTCCGCATGCGCGTCGAGGCCCTCGAGGCGGGCAAGAGTGACGGCCACGGGTCCGATGTTCTCGAGGCCCTCGCGGCTCAGTTCCTGGACCGTCATGGCGCGCAGGAAATCGCCGACGCCAAGGCTCGAATAGCGGTGCGCATAGCCGTAGGTCGGCAATACGTGGTTCGTGCCGCTGCAATAATCGCCGACCGACTCGGGCGCCCAAGTGCCGAGAAACACGGAACCGGCCGATTGCACGCCGTCGAGCCAGAGACGCGGACTCTCGACCTGCAGAATCAAGTGCTCGGGTGCATAAGCGTTCGCAAGCTCGAGGGCTTCCGCTACGTCGTCGACGACGACGATGCTCGAGTGTGCGAGCGCCCCGTCGATGGCCTTGCGGCGCGCGAGCTTGAGCTTCTGCTCGTCGATCGCGCGCATCACGGCGTAGCCTAGCGCCGCGCTCGTAGTAACCAACACGACCTGAGAATCGGCGCCGTGCTCGGCTTGGGAAAGGAGATCCGCAGCGACGAAATCCGCCCGGGCCCTTGCGTCGGCGATGACGAGCACTTCCGACGGACCGGCCGGATAGTCGCGCGCCGCGCCTTCCGGATCTCGCTCGACTTGCGCCTTCGCTTCCGTGACCCACACGCTGCCGGGACCGAAGACCTTGTCGACTTTCGGAACGCTGGCCGTGCCGTAGGCCATGGCCGCAATCGCCTGCGCGCCGCCGATCTTGAACACGTGCGCGATCCCGCTCGTCTGCGCCGCATAGAGCACGGCGGGATCGACGCTGCCGTCGGCTCGGGGAGGGCTGCAGAGGATACACACGGGACAACCGGCGAGCCGGGCCGGGATGCCGAGCATGAGCGCCGTCGACGGCAGCGGCGCGGAGCCCGCCGGCACGTACAGCCCGACGCTGCGTAACGGGCGCCACACGCGCTCGCACGAGACACCGGGTGCCGTCTCGATGCGGAGCGGCGCCGGCAGCTGTGCGCGGTGAAACGTCTCGATATTCGCGGCCGCGGCACGGATCGCTTGCTTCGCCGCCGCGTCGAGCCGTGCTTCGGCGGCGGAAAACTCCGCGCCCGTGACTTCGAGAGCGCCCACCCGTGCGCCGTCGAGCTCTTGCGCGAGCTCGACGAGCGCGCGGTCGCCGTCCGCTCGCACGCGCTCGATGATGCCCGCGACCTTGGCTCTGACGCTCGCGTCGTCGGCGAGCGCGGGGCGGCTCAACACGCGGCGGCGCTCCGCGGGACCGAGCTCGTTCCAAACGTAGAGCTGCATGGCCGTTCCCTATTCGAGCATCTTCTCGACCGGCAGCACGAGCATCGAGCTCGCGCCGGCCTCTTTGAGTTGCTCGAGCGTCTCCCAGAACACGTTCTCACGGCACACGGCATGCACGGCGACTTTGTCGTCGCGACCCTCGAGCGGCATGATGGTCGGCGCTTCACTGCCCGGCAGCAGCGCCGTAATGGCCTTGAGCGCCGAGCGCGGCGCATGCAGCATGATGTACTTGCTCTCCTTGACCTGCAGCACGCCTTGAACGCGTTGCAGTAGGCGCCGCATCCACCGCTCTTTGCCGGCGGGAACCTCGACCGGCGTCTGAATCAACACCGCGCGGCTTTGCAGGATCGTCTCGGCTTCCTTGAGATCGTGCGCTTTGAGTGTCGCCCCGCTCGAAACGAGATCGCAAATGAGATCTGCTTTGCCCAAGCTCGGCGCGATCTCGACGGCGCCCGCGAACTCGACGACTTGGGCGCCGATGCCGGCGCGCTCGAGATAGTCCGCAACGATGCGCGGATAGGTCGTCGCAATGCGCGTGTTCTCAAGCGATTGCGGCCCGCCATACTCGAAACCCGGCGGTGTAGCGAAAGACAGGCGGCAGTGACCGAAATCCAACGGCGTTACTTGCGCAAACAGCTTCGTGATACCCCGCGCTTGCATGCGTAGTCGGCACTCCTCGATGATGTTGAGCCCGACGATGCCTAGATCGCAGACGTCGTCCTGAACGAGCCCCGGAATGTCGTCGTCGCGCACCAACAGTACGTCGATCGGCATGTTTTCGCCGTAACAGATGAGCTGATCTCTGCCGCGCGAGTAACTGAGCCCGCAACGCGTCAGGAGCTCCATCGAGTGCTCCGTGAGTCGCCCGGATTTCTGCACGGCGATCTTGATGCGCGGCTCGGTTTCCATGTGATCGGCTTCCGAGACCGCTCTAGGAAACACTGAGACGATCGAGGACGACGCGATAGCCGCCGTTGCCATTCGTCAGAAAACGCGCGACGCGGCCGATCGTCGTGACGGAAACCCCGGTCAGCTCGTGGATCTTGCGATAGGGCGTACCGTCGTCGAGGTAAGCAACCACGCTCCAGCGATCGACGAGCGCTTCGAGCTCGGCCGGAGTGCACAGGTCGTTCAAGAAGCTCTTGCACTCCTGCTCGGTGCGCAACGCAAGCAGCGCTTGGTAGAGCCCGCGCTCGGCGCGGGCAACCGCGCGCCGATCCGCTTCGCGATGATTCTTCATCGATGACCTCGAGCTTTCTCGCTGTGATAACGTAATAGTGCGTTAATACATTAGCGCAAACCGAAGGGGCAGGTCAATACCGGGGGCGGGCTCGAGAAAGGCTAGGGCAAGCGGTCGATGACGGCTTGGCCGAATTCCCGCGTCCCGACCGAGGCTTCGCCCTTCGCGGCAATGTCGCGCGTCCGGACCCCGGCCTCGATGGCTGCCGCCACGGCGGCCTCGACGGCCGCGGCAGCCTCGCGGGCACCGAGGCTGTGACGCAGCAGCATGGCGGCGCTCAATATGGCGCCGCAAGGATTCGCGACGCCGCGCCCGGCGATGTCGGGGGCGGAGCCGTGGATCGGCTCGTAGAGCCCCGGACCGCCGTCGCCGAGTGAAGCGGAGGGCAAGAGCCCCATCGATCCCGCGAGCATGGACGCCTCGTCCGTGAGAATGTCGCCGAACATGTTTTCGGTGACCAAGACGTCGAAATCCGCGGGCCGGCTCAATAAGTGCATGGCGGCGGCGTCGACGAGGAGATGCTCGACCTTGAGCTCCGGAAACTCCCGGCGAAACACGCGCGTCGCGGTCTCGCGCCAGAGCCGCGATGTTTCGAGCACGTTGGCCTTGTCGATCGAGGTCACTTTGCCGCGCCGCTCTTTGGCCAGCCGCCCGGCGACGCGGCACACGCGCTCGATCTCGCCGACCGTGTACTCGCAGGTATCGTAGGCGCGATCCGCATCGCGCCCGCGCTTGCCGAAATAGATGCCCCCCGTGAGCTCGCGCACGACCATGATGTCGACGTCCTCGAGCTTCTCGGGCTTGAGCGGCGACGCCCCCATGAGCGCGCGCGTCGTCACGACGGGACGCAGATTCGCGTAAAGACCCAAGCCCTTGCGCAAATCGAGCAACCCTTGCTCGGGCCGCAAGTGCACAGGCACGTCGGCCCATTGGGGTCCGCCCACGGCGCCGAGCAGCACGGCCGCCGCAGCGCGACAGGCCTCGAGCGTCCGAGGCGGCAGCGGCGAGCCGTGCGCATCGTAGGCGCAGCCGCCGACGGGTTGCTCGACGAACTCGAGCTCAAGTCCCACTCTCGTCGCGACACGGTCGAGCACGCGGACGGCCTCGGCCGTCACCTCGGGGCCCACGCCGTCACCGCCGAGCACGACGATCCTTGCGATCATATCAAGCGCTGTTCGAACGCCCGAATCGCGGGCTCGTTCTCGAGCAGAAACCCGAGCTGATCGAGCCCATGCAAGAGGCAATAGCGCGAAAAGCCGTCGATCGGAAACCCGATGCGCCGGCCGCCCGGCAGGACGACGCTCTGGGTCTCGAGATCGACCGTCACTTCGATGCCCGGATGCTCGACGAGCCAACGGTGATCGTCGGCGCCGACGATGACGGGGAGCAGCCCGTTCTTGAGCGCGTTGTTGCGGAAAATGTCCGCGATCTCGGTGCTGATGACGGCTCGGATACCGAAGTCCAACAGCGCCCAGGGGGCGTGCTCGCGCGACGATCCGCAGCCGAAATTGCGTCCCGCGACGAGAACGGCCGCGCCCTCGGCATCGGGAGAATTGAGCACGAAGTCATCGCGTGTCGTCCCGTCCGGATGGTACCGCCAATCGGTGAACAAGCTCTTACCGAGGCCGGTCTTGGTCGTCGTCGTAAGAAAGCGCGCCGGAATGATCTGGTCCGTGTCGATATCGTCGATCGGCATCACCACGGTGCGCGAGCGAACCTGCTTGATTCCGTTCATACGCGGCGGCTCGAGCCCATGAGCTCGCGAGGATCGGTGACCTTGCCCGTCACGGCGGATGCAGCGGCCGTGAGCGGACTTGCGAGAATCGTGCGCGCTCCGCTGCCCTGGCGGCCTTCGAAGTTGCGATTGCTCGTGCTGACCGAGAGTTGGCCGCGCCCGGCCGTATCGCCGTTCATGCCGATGCACATCGAGCAGCCGGACTCGCGCCACTCGCCGCCGGCCGCCTTGACGATCTCATCGATACCCTCGGCCTCGGCTGCGCGCTTGACCTGTTGCGACCCGGGAACGACGAGCAGGCGCACATGTTTGGCGACGCGACGGCCGCGGAGGATCTCCGCGGCCTGCCGCAAATCGCTGATCCGGCCGTTCGTGCAAGAGCCGATGAACACGACGTCGACGAGCTTGTCCTTGAGCGGCTTGCCGGCGTCGACCTGCATGTAAGCCAGCGCCTTGCGAAACGCCGGATCGTCGCCGGCAGGCACGCTCTCGTCGATCGCCACGACCATGCCCGGATTTGTCCCGAACGTGACCATCGGCTTCAAGCGCGATACGTCGATGCTTACGGATTGGTCGAATTTCGCCTCCGCGTCCGTGCCGAGTGCGCGCCACCGCTCGAGCGCGTCGTCCCAAGCGGAGCCTCGCGGCGCGAGCGGCCGGCCCGCGACATACTCGTAAGTCACGTCGTCGGGACCGATCATGCCCGCGCGCGCGCCGGCCTCGATCGACATATTGCAGATCGTCATGCGCTCTTCCATCGTGAGGCCTGCGACCGTCGAGCCGCGATACTCGATGACATGGCCGTTTCCGCCCGCGACGCCGATCGTGCCGATGATCTTGAGAATCACGTCTTTCGCCGTCACGCCTGCCGAGAGCGTGCCGGTCAGAATCACGGCCAGTGTGCGCGGCTTACGCTGCAACAGACATTGAGTCGCGAGCACGTGCCCCACTTCGGTCGTGCCGATGCCGAAAGCCAGCGCGCCGAAGGCGCCGTGCGTGCTCGTGTGCGAGTCACCGCAAACGATGGTCTTGCCGGGCTGAGTCGCGCCGAGCTCGGGACCGATCACGTGGACGATGCCGCGCTCGCCGCTGCCGAAGCTACGCAGCTCGATGCCGAAGTCGCGGCAGTTTTGCTCCATTTGCAGCACCTGCTTGGCCGCCGCAGGCTCGCTGACGACGGCGAGATCCTTGAGCGATGCAATCGGCACCGTCGGCGTCGAGTGATCGAGCGTCGCCAAGCACAGGTCCGGCCGGCGCACGCTTAAGGCCCGGGCTCGGAGCTCCGCGAAGGCCTGAGGGCTCGTGACCTCGTGGATCAGGTGCAGATCGACGTACAAGATCGCCGGCCGCGCATCGCTTTCGGGGCTGACGATATGCGCATCCCAAACCTTCGCGAATAGTGTTCTCGCCGCCATCGACTGGGTCCTCAAAGGGCGACGGAACGGTCGACACGCTCGGCGAGCATCGGCTCGAGCCATCCCCATTCGTCGGCGGTCGAGCCGTCGAACAAGCCGAAGAACTTGCGCTGGATCTTCTCGGTCATGGTGCCGCGCTTGCCGCTACCGACGATGATCTTGTCGACGGAGCGTACGGGCGTCACCTCGGCGGCCGTGCCGGTCAGAAAGACCTCGTCCGCGATGTACAAGAGCTCGCGCGGAATGTCCTGCTCGACGACGTCGATATCCATGCAGCGGGCGAGCTTGATGACTGCGTCGCGCGTCAAGCCCCCGAGTATGGATGCAGAAGCGGGCGGCGTGTAGAGAACGCCGTCCTGCACGAGAAACAGATTCTCACCGGCACCTTCGCTCACGAAGCCGGCCGTGTTCAACGCAATTCCCTCGGCAAAGCCCAAGCGTCTGGCCTCGAGCGTCACCAGGATGCTCGACAAGTAGTTGCCGCCGGCCTTGGCCAACGCGGGGACCGTGTTCGGCGCCACTCGTTGCCATGACGAGACGCAAACATCGACGCCTTTCTCGAGCCCGCCTTCGCCCAAGTAGGAACCCCACTCCCAAGCCGCGATCGAGCAGCGCGCGGGCTCCTCGATGTTGCCCGCGACGCCCATCTCACCGTAGCCGCGATACGCGATCGGCCGGATGTAAGCGCCGTTCAAAAGACGGTTCTCGCGAATGACCTGCTTGCAGGCGTCCACGATGGTTTCCCGCGAGTAAGGGATCTTCATGCGATAGATTTTCGCGGAATTGAACATGCGCTGGACGTGGTCCGTGAGGCGAAAGCCGATCGGTCCATCCGGCGTCTTGTAAACGCGAATCCCTTCGAACACGGACGATCCATAGTGCAGCGCGTGGCTCAGCACGTGGATGGTCGCTTGCTCCCACGGAACGAGCTTGCCCTCGTGCCAGATGAATTGACTTGTCTTTAAAGGCATGGCTCGACTCTCCTGCGGCCGGCCTCGCGGCGGCTGATTATATGCTTCATCAGCCCTGCAGCCAGCTCATGCGTCCGCGTAATTCCCTACCCACCGTTTCGATCGAGTTGTCGAGATCCTCTTGCAGGAGCTTCTTGTACTTCGGCAGTCCCGCTTTGTTCTCGGCGATCCATTCGCGCGCGAATGTCCCGTCACGTACTTCCTCGAGCACCGCGCGCATGTTTTGCTTGACGTGCTCGTCGATGATGCGCGGCCCCCGAGTCAAGTCGCCGTACTTGGCCGTTTCGCTGACGAACTCGTGCATCTTCTTGAGCCCGCCTTCGTGGAGCAAATCGACGATGAGCTTCACCTCGTGCATGCACTCGAAATAGGCGACCTCGGGCTGATAACCCGCTTCCACCAAGGTCTCGAAACCGCGCACGATGAGCTCCGTAGTGCCGCCGCACAAAACCGCTTGCTCGCCGAACAAATCAGTCTCGGTCTCCTCGGCGAACGTCGTCGCAAGCACGCCGCCGCGAGTTCCGCCGATGCCGTGCGCATACGCAAGCGCCCGCGCCTTGGCCTTGCCCGTGGCATCTTGAGCGACGGCGAGCAGGCACGGTACACCGCGCCCGGCTTCGTATTGGCGGCGCACCAAGTCACCGGGACCTTTCGGGGCGATGAGCACGACATCGAGGTCGGCGCGGGGCTTGATCTGCCCATAGTGGATATTGAAGCCGTGCGCGAACAAGAGCGTGCAGCCTTTGTCGAGTGAGGCTTCGATGTCCTGGTAGAGCTTTCCTTGCGCCATGTCGGGGACGAGGAAAGCGACGAGGCCGGCGCCCTTGACGGCCGCGGCCGGAGCCTTTACTTCAAAGCCGTCGCGCGCGGCTTGCGCGGCCGTCTTGCCGCCCGGGCGAAGGCCCAAGACGACGTCGAATCCGGAATCACGGAGGTTTTGCGCGTGAGCCCTCCCTTGGCTGCCGTACCCGAGCACGGCAATCCTCTCGCCGCTCAGTGCGTCGATGTCGACGTCAGATTCCAAGAACAATTGCATGGCTCGTACCCCTTCGAATTGTGCCTGCCGATAAAAAAAAACCCCGCAGCCTTTCGGGTGCGGGGCCTACGTGAGTATTTGTCGTCAAGTCAGCCGCCCGCACCTGCTGAAGCTCTGTACTACCGCAAAAAGCTCGGCGGGGCGGATTGGAGTCATCTCAGTCTAGAATCGTACTCGGAACGACCATGATCCGAGAAAGCCCTTGAATTGTCAACGTATTGCGCTATTCTGCCGAAACTCTCCCGAGGATAAATCGAATGACGATCAAGGTCGGCGATACGGTGCCGCAAGGCAAGTTCACGGTCATGGGATCCAACGGTCCGGAGCCATTGGCGAGCGATGAGCTCTTCCGTGGCAAGAAGGTCGTCCTCTTCTCAGTGCCCGGGGCCTTCACGCCCACTTGCTCGGCCAAGCACCTGCCGGGCTATGTCGAGCAGGCCGCGAAAATCAAAGCCTTGGGCGTCGACACGATTGCCTGTCTCGCCGTCAACGACGTGTTCGTGATGTCGGCTTGGGGGAAGGCCGGTAACGTCGGCGACAGGATCGTCATGCTTGCCGACGGTAACGGCGACTACACGCGTGCGCTCGGGCTCGAGCTCGACGCCACGGGCTTCGGCATGGGCCGACGCGGCAAGCGTTTCTCCATGATCGTCGACGACGGCGTCGTCAGAGAGCTCAACGTCGAGCCGCCCGGGCAGTTCGGCGTGAGCTCGGCCGAATCGGCGTTAGCGCAACTCGGCTGATGTAGGAGCGAGCT
>Ga0209320_10000175_pt1 | contig 32894 bp, 34 predicted proteins | sample Rifsed13ft4_FD_184008 | JGI IMG/M metagenome (GOLD analysis project Ga0209320, IMG submission 184008) | Soil microbial communities from Rifle, Colorado, USA - sediment 13ft 4 (version 2) | ecosystem: Environmental > Terrestrial > Deep subsurface > Rock core/Sediment | place: Rifle, Colorado... | reverse complement strand
CAGTGATCGGTAATCAGTGATCAGTGATCAGTGATCAGTAGTCAGTATTCAGTGATCAGTAATCAGTATTCAGTAATCATTGTTCAGTATTTAGTGTTCAGTTTGTAGTAATCAGTATTCAGTGTTCAGTTTTCGGTAAGAAATAATCAGTGCTAAACAATATATAAATGATGAAATTTCAAGATTTATTGGCGTATCAGAAATCATTTTCACTGGCGATGAAAATTTTTGAAATCACAAAACAATTTCCTAAGGAAGAAATGTATTCTTTGACGGATCAAATTAGGCGATCTTCTAGAAGTGTAGCCGCGAATATTTCAGAATCCTACAGAAAAAGAGTTTATCCCAAAAACTTTCATAGCAAATTAACCGATTCAGATGCCGAAAATTCAGAGACGCAAGTTTGGCTGGAGTTTTCACTTAGATGCAACTATATCACTGAAGGTGTTTATAATGAATTGTTGAATGAAAGTGTTGAAGTTGGAAAACTAATTAATTACATGATTTTGCATCCGCAAAAATTTGGGGTGACTCTGTAGTGAGCAGTTTATAGTGATCAGTATTCAGTACTCAGTGATCGGTATTCAGTGATCAGTGGTCAGTGGTCAGTGATCAGTGATCAGTATTCAGTGATCAGTGTTCAGTGTTCAGTATTCAGTGATCAGTATTCAGTGATCAGTATTCGGTGTTCAGTGATCAGTAATCAGTGATCAGTATTCAGTGATCAGTAATCAGTGCTCAGTTTGCGGTGTTGTGCTTTCAGGCTTTGGATTGCAGCACGCACTCATCATTTTGGTAGGAACAGGGCTATTCCAATTATTATGATGATTACAATGACAAAAACGGCAACTGAAATAGTATTGGCGAAATTAACTGTCCAGCCAGCCCAAGCCATTCTTTTGGGAGGTAGTATGCGTTTGTCTTCTTTGTTATAATAAAAGATTCCAAGCTTCCAGTTGTTTGGATCTTTGTGCCATTTTTCAAGTGTTTCTTTGCTTGGTTTTTCTTTTTGGCTCATTAGTAAATTGGTTTAATGCCATTTGTCAATATATTTTCGTCCAATGTTATTTGTCAGATCGAGCGCAATGTAATTAAGGTTAAGCTAACTCAAAAATGCGATAGCTTTAAAGTTTGAAGTTGTATCGAGAAGTCTCTAAAACAGGGTTCTCGATACTTCGTAATAATTTTCTATCGTAAATTATTACTCAACTCGAACTGACGAATCCTTAATCTTAATGATATTGGCATGGAGCGCAATCGAGATGCTGTAATGGTTCTCGACGGTTAAACATCGGTGGTATAAGTTATTAATTTAATATCATTTAATTTTGGAACAAAAGAAGGTTCGTTTTTTAGAACTGATAACTGACTACTCTTATATACCTACTCACTGACCACTTTTTTTTTAAGCTGATTACTGTGCACTGAATACTGATCACTTTTTGTATTTGACCACTCTTTTTCAACTGACCACTCTATACTGAATACTGATCACTTTTTGTATCTGACCACCGACCACTTTTTTTAACTGCTCACTGCTCACTGAATACTGATCACTCTTTAAAGTCACTTCCTAAAACTCGATTTTCTTTTTACGCAATTCAAAATTCTGTCCCAGGTACACACGTCTAACCATTTCGTCTTCCACCAATTCCTCCGGAATCCCTGCTTTTAGGATTCCTCCTTCAAACATAAGATAGGTTTTGTCCGTAATGGCCAGGGTTTCCTGAACGTTATGGTCAGTGATTAGAATTCCTATGTTTTTGTTTTTTAACTGCGCGACGATGCGCTGTATGTCCTCGACAGCTACAGGGTCAACACCGGCAAACGGTTCGTCGAGAAGAATAAACTTAGGGTCCGTTGCTAAGCAACGCGCTATTTCGGTACGACGACGTTCCCCACCCGAAAGTAAATCGCCTCGGTTCGTGCGAATGTGCTCCAAACTGAATTCGTCGATCAAGCTTTCCATTTTTGCGACTTGCTCTTCTTTTGAAAGTTTGGTCAGCTGCAAAACGCTCAATATATTGTCTTCGATACTCAGTTTTCTGAAAACGGAAGCTTCCTGTGCCAAATAACCGATCCCGTGCTGTGCACGTTTGTACATAGGATAATCGGTAATGTTCATGTCGTCAAGATAGATGTTGCCTGAATTTGGCTTTACCAATCCCACAATCATATAAAACGAAGTCGTTTTCCCGGCACCATTTGGTCCCAGAAGTCCAACGATTTCCCCCTGGTTTACTTCAACCGAAATGCCTTTTACCACACTTCGGCCTTTATATGTTTTTACTAAGTTTTCTGCTCTTAAAATCATTTCGTTTCGTGTAATTGTTTAATCAAAATCCTGCTTAATCGTCACAAATAAACGAATAAACAAATCAGCAAATCAACCTATTAACAATTATTTAGTTTCTTTTCTATTACAGTTATTTCCTAAAGCCCATTTGAGACTACTTCCCTTAAGCCGTTGGATGTAACTAGTTTTTTATTTTAAATTTTCGTCAGTTCGAGTGATTCTCCGCGGCGAAGTGTATCGAGAACAGAAAGTTTATTGATAAAAACGGGTTCTCGATACATTTTTTGTTCCGTTTCACTACTCAAAAACAGTACCAATGACATTTTGTTGAAAGTAAAAAATTATGTTTTACTAATTTTCTTTTTTGCTTGATCAAAAAAGAAACAAAAAAATATTCATGCGTTGTTATTGTTTTTTTGGTATTCATGAATCTTCGATTTCAAGTCTACACTCCCTCGTCGGTCAAATTAGTTCTCGAACACTAAAAGAAAAGAACTCGCTGCGCTCAAACAGCTTTTCTTTTTACGTATTCTTCAAACATTTGACGCTCGACTGCGGAAGCTAAGGACAATTGAACCTCGTAAATAACAGCAATTTTAGTTTGTAATTGAATTCAACTTAAAACCTCAAACGTCATTTTATATTTCTTTTTTTAGAATAAAAATTATGCCTCGAACTGACGGTTTTAATAATTATATCCAATGGATTTTCTTTAATAAAGAAATGTTTATTTTGCGGCCTCTTCTTCCAGTGCTTCCCAGAATTCATAGGCTCTGCGCAAATGAGGTACGACGATCGTTCCGCCAACCAATGTGGCAATTCCCATGGCTTCCATCATTTCTTCTTTGGTAACGCCTTCTTTATGGCTTGTTTCCAAATGGTATTTTACGCAGTCATCACAACGTAATACGGCAGAAGCCACTAAACCCAGAAGTTCTTTTGTTTTCACGTCAAGAGCACCAGCCGCATACGCATTGGTATCCAGATTGAAAATACGTTTTACGATTTTATTGTTGTCAGACAGTAATTTTTCGTTCATTCTGGAACGATACTCATTAAATTCTTCGATTATGGCAGCCATCTTATTTTTTTTCGTTTTTAGAAACAAATACAGAGATAAAAATACTTGCTTCGTAGATTAATAACATTGGAATTGCGACAATAGTTTGACTCACTACGTCCGGAGGAGTAACTATGGCCGCTACAATCAGTACAAGTACAATTGCATATTTTCGGTTGTTTCTTAAAAAGCTAGGGGTTACGAGCCCGAGTTTTGTCAAGAAATAGATGATAATTGGTAGTTCAAAAAACAAGCCACTGGCCAGAACAGATGTTTTCACCATTCCTATATAGGAGTCCAGCGTAAACTGGTTCAATACGACATCGCTGACGGTAAAGGTGGCCACAAAATTGACGGACATCGGAATCACTACAAAGTAGCCAAAAAGAACGCCCAAGAAGAAAAGCAGGGAGGAGAAAAAGATGAAAACTTTGGCGTTTTTCTTCTCTTTGGTGTATAGGGCAGGGCTGATGAATTTCCAAATTTCCCACAATATATAGGGGAAGCTCAAAATGAATCCGGCCAAAACACAGACCCAAATAAAGACGTTAACCTGGCCTTCCATCTGCGTATTCTGGATTATGAATGGCATTTCAGTAATACAGATATTGTCTGCAAAACCCAGCTGATGAGATAAATCGCAGAAGAAACGATAGGTGAAAAAAGTAGGCCTAGTAGGGCCAAATATTATGGTGTCAAACAGATAGTCACTCATGAAATAAGTGACGATTGCCATGATGATTATTGCGATTGTGCTCCTGACTAATAACCATCTTAAATCTTCAAGATGATCTAAAAACGACATCTCGTTTAAGTTTTTCTTTGCCATTATAGTATTCCTTCTTTTAATATATCATGTAAATGTAATACGCCTTTGTAGTCCTCGCCATCCACAACTACCAGTTGGGTGATGGAGAAATCTTCAAGAATATTTAAGGCGTCTACCACCATGGCTGTTGATTGAATCAATTTCGGGTTTTTGGTCATGATGTCTTTAGCTGTTAAATCAGCAAAAGAATCCCTGTCATTCAGCATACGTCGAATGTCACCGTCAGTGATGATACCGATCACTTTGTCCTGATCGACAACAGCTGTTACACCGAGTCGTTTTTCCGAAATTTCAAAAATCACCTTCTTTATTGAAGTATCTGGGGAAACCATAGGTTTTAATGTATGTTCCAGCATGTCTTGTACCCTGAGCAATAATTTTTTTCCTAGAGCGCCTCCCGGATGGTATTTAGCAAAATCTTCGGGTTTGAAACCGCGAATTTCCATTAAACATACCGCTATTGCATCACCCATAACTAATTGGGCGGTGGTGCTGCTTGTTGGAGCCAAATTGATAGGGCAAGCCTCTGATTCCACGGTGGTATTTAGAATAAAATCGGAGCCTTTGGCCAGAAAGGAGGTCATGTTTCCGGTAATGGCGATTAAAGTGTTCCCAAAACGTTTTAAGAGCGGAACCAAAACCTTAATTTCGGGGCTATTTCCGCTTTTAGAAATGCATATGATCACATCGTGATTTTGTACCATCCCCAAGTCGCCGTGAATCGCTTCGGAGGCATGAAGGAACATCGATGGGGTTCCGGTTGAATTAAATGTGGCCACCATTTTTTGGGCTATGATTGCGCTTTTTCCTATGCCGGTGACAATCAATCGGCCTTTTGAATTATAGATTGCTTGAGTTGCTTCTGAAAAATTATCGTCCAGTGAATCAGTTAGTTTTGTAATCGCCTCGCTCTCAGATAAAATGGTTTTTTTGGCGATAGCCAATATATTTTCTTTAGATATCAAAACAGAATATTTAAAATTTGTGTGTGTAAAAGAAATTTGTATCTTTATGTGTTGCAAATTTATACAAAATACCACATAATACCATATAATAAAGAATGAATTCAAACGAAATTGACATCCATAAAGAATTAAAGAAATATTTTGGCTTTAGCCAATTTAAGGGGTTGCAGGAACAAGTGATAAAAAGTTTGCTCAACAGACAAAATACATTTGTTATCATGCCAACAGGAGGTGGGAAATCACTCTGTTATCAACTACCGGCTTTAATACAAGAGGGGACAGCCATTGTTGTTTCGCCTCTGATCGCTTTAATGAAAAACCAAGTAGATGCCATCCGAAGCTTGTCTTCAGAAAATGGTATCGCCCATGTTTTAAACTCTTCCCTGACAAAAACAGAGATTACCCAAGTAAAAAAGGACATTACGTCCGGACTGACGAAATTGCTGTATGTGGCCCCGGAATCATTGACCAAAGAGGAAAATGTCAATTTTCTTAAAACGGTCAAGATTTCTTTTGTTGCTATCGACGAAGCCCATTGCATCTCTGAATGGGGTCATGATTTTAGGCCGGAATACAGAAATCTAAAAAACATTATTAAACAATTGGATGATTTGCCTATCATAGGTCTTACGGCTACGGCAACCCCAAAAGTTCAGGAGGACATCCTGAAAAATTTGGATATGTGTGATGCGACTACTTTTAAGGCATCGTTCAACAGGCCTAATTTGTATTATGAAGTACGCACGAAAACGAAAAATGTAGAATCGGATATCATTCGTTTCATAAAACAACATAAAGGCAAATCGGGGATTATTTATTGCTTAAGCCGCAAAAAGGTTGAGGCAATTGCCCAAGTATTGCAAGTAAATGGGGTTAGCGCGGTGCCTTACCATGCCGGATTGGACGCGAAAACGCGAGCCAGGCATCAAGACATGTTTCTCATGGAGGACGTGGATGTGGTAGTGGCAACGATCGCTTTTGGGATGGGGATTGACAAGCCCGATGTGCGTTTCGTGATTCACCATGACATTCCGAAATCACTGGAAAGCTACTATCAAGAAACGGGTCGTGCCGGTCGAGATGGCGGCGAAGGACACTGTTTAGCCTACTATTCTTATAAAGATGTTGAAAAATTAGAGAAATTCATGTCGGGGAAACCTGTTGCGGAGCAAGAAATTGGCTTTGCTTTATTGCAGGAGGTGGTGGCTTATGCCGAAACTTCGATGTCAAGAAGGAAATTCCTGCTGCATTATTTTGGTGAAGAATTCGACAGCGAAACTGGCGAAGGTGGTGATATGGATGATAATGTCAGAAATCCAAAAGCGAAAATCGAAGCCCAAAAGCAGGTAGTGAAATTACTCGAAGTGGTAAGAGACACCAAGCACTTATATAAATCCAAGGAGATTGTCTTTACCTTGATCGGTAGGGTCAATGCCGTGATAAAAGCGCATAGGACAGATGTTCAGTCTTTTTTTGGTTCAGGAGTTGCCTTTGATGAGAAATACTGGATGGCCTTATTGCGACAAGTTCTGGTAGCGGGGTATTTGACCAAAGATATCGAGACCTATGGTATCGTTAAAATTACCGATAGGGGATTGGACTTTATAAAAAAACCAAGTTCTTTTATGATGTCTGAGGATCATGAATATAATGAAGCGGGTGATGAGGCCATTGTAACCGCCTCAAAATCGTCTGGCGTTATCGATGAAGCCTTGATGACGATGTTGCGAGATTTGCGTAAAAAAGTGGCTAAGAAAATTGGGGTTCCCCCCTTTGTGGTTTTCCAAGAGCCGTCGCTTGAAGACATGGCCTTGAAATATCCGATTTCCTCAGAGGAGTTAATCAATATCCATGGCGTTGGTGAAGGGAAAGCAAAAAAATACGGTAAGGAATTCATTGAGTTAATAAGTCGTTACGTTGAGGAGAATGAAATCATGCGTCCCGATGACTTGGTGGTGAAATCGACAGGAATCAATTCAGCCAATAAATTGTATATCATTCAAAATGTTGACCGCAAATTGTCTCTTGATGATATAGCCAAGGCCAAAGGACTGACAATGGATAGTTTGATGAAAGAAATGGAACAAATTGTCTATTCTGGCACCAAGTTGAATATCAAATACTGGATCGACGATATGTTGGATGATGATCAGCAGGCGGAGATTCATGATTATTTTATGGAATCCACAACCGATAATATTGAAGATGCCCTAAAAGAATTTGACGGCGATTACGATACCGAAGAATTGCGTTTAATGCGAATTAAATTTATTAGCGAAGTGGCTAATTAGAAAGTGATCAGTGGTCGGTTCTAAGAAAGTGGTCAGTATTCAGTATTCAGTGTTCAGTTCTAAAAAAAAGTATTCAGTGATCAGTGGTCAGTTCTAAAAAAAAGTGATCAGTGATCAGTGGTCAGTGTTCAGTTCTAAAAAAAAGTGGTCAGTTATCAGTGATCAGTATTCAGTGTTCAGTTCTAAAAAAAAGTGGTTAGAGATTAGTGGTCAGTGATCAGTGATCAGTATTCAGTGTTCAGTTCTAAAAAAAAGTGTTCAGTGATCAGTGTTCAGTTCTAAAAAAAAGTGATCGGTGTTCAGCAGTTTCTGCTATCTGAGTACTGATTACTGCCGACTAATAAAGTTCTCCACGATGTGGTTTCAGGGCATCACGCACCTGAATCATATGCTCGTCCGTTACTACCATATAGGCAATGGCCAGCATTTCGCCTTGGATTTCAAAGCCTGTAATGTTTAGCGGTAATTTTTCGATGGCGATGTATTCCTTCAGGTGGATTTCATGATGTTCGGCCGTTTTTGCTGAAGCAGGTCCGCGGAAATCCCATATTAATTTTATTTTTCTGGACATTTTTTGTGAGGTTCTAAGATTCAAAGCCTCAAAGTTACAAAGTCTAATTTGAAAAATAAGCCAATTTAGAAATGGATTCTCCTTTGCTTAACCGGAATTCACCACAAAATACTACTTTTGTACTGGATTATTTTCTGTTTTCTAAAAAGTCAAAATGATCCAAAAATCGAATAATCTAAAAAGATGTCTCAAGAACACTTATTACAAGTATCACCGGAAATAGCCGCAAGCGAGTTATTGCTAAAAGATTACCTTGGAAAATTACTAAAAATTTCTCCAAAGGAAATTCAGCATGTTTCCATATTGAAACGCTCGATTGACGCCCGTCAAAAAACGATAAAGATCAATTTGAAAGTTGCCGTTTATTTGAAAGGGGAGCCTTTTCAGGAGAGTAAAATGCAAATTCCTGATTATCCCAATGTCAGCAACGCACAAGAAGTGATCGTTGTGGGGGCGGGTCCCGCGGGTCTTTTTGCCGCTTTGCAATTGATAGAATTGGGCTTAAAGCCAATAGTGATCGAACGAGGAAAAGATGTGCGTGGCCGTCGTCGCGATTTGAAGGCCATCAATGTAGATCATATCGTTAATGAAGACTCCAATTATTGTTTTGGCGAAGGCGGAGCAGGAACCTACTCTGACGGAAAATTATATACACGCTCCAAAAAGCGCGGTGATGTTACCCGAATTCTCGAATTATTGGTCGCTTACGGGGCCACGCCGGATATTTTAGTGGAGGCACATCCGCATATTGGAACTAATAAGTTGCCGCAAATTATCCAAGACATCCGTGAGAAAATCATCGAATGTGGAGGGGAAGTTTTGTTTGAGACCAGGGTCACCGACATTTTGGTCAAAAATAACGAGGTGGAGGGAATTGTAACCCAAAACGGTACAACGATTTTGGCGAACAAATTAATTTTGGCCACAGGACATTCTGCCCGCGATATTTTTGAACTGTTGGATCGCAAAAAAATATTCATCGAGGCCAAGCCTTTTGCGTTGGGAGTAAGGGCTGAACACCCGCAATCATTAATTGACAGTATCCAATATAGTTGTGATTATCGCGGAGAACTGTTGCCGCCTGCTCCTTATAGTATAGTGAAGCAGGTGGGAGGAAGAGGAATGTATTCTTTTTGCATGTGTCCTGGAGGTGTAATTGCCCCTTGCGCAACAAGCCCCGGAGAAGTGGTGACAAACGGTTGGTCTCCATCCAAAAGAGATCAGGCTACGGCCAATTCCGGTATTGTTATCGAGTTGAAACTGGAAGATTTTAAGCCATTTGCCAAATTTGGTGCTTTGGCCGGAATGGAATTCCAAAAAAGCATCGAACAAAAAGCTTGGCATTTAGCTGGAGAAACCCAAAAAGTACCCGCTCAACGAATGATTGATTTCACTCAAAACAAAATTTCTTCCGAAATTCCGAAAACATCATATGTGCCGGGAACTACTTCGGTAGAAATGGGACAAGTTTTCCCCGGTTTCTTATCTCAAATTTTGAGAGAAGGTTTTACCGAATTTGGAAAATCGATGCGAGGTTATTTAACAAATGAAGCCATATTGCATGCGCCCGAATCAAGAACATCGTCACCGGTTCGCATTCCGAGAGATCCGATAACCTATGAACACCTTCAAATAAAAGGGCTGTATCCTTGTGGCGAAGGAGCCGGTTATGCAGGCGGAATAATTTCAGCTGCTATTGATGGGGAGAAATGTGCTTTGATGATTGGTGAAAGTCTGCATAAAAAAACCTCGAGTCTATAAAGAATCGAGGTTTGAGAAATCGCATAATTCTTTTAAGGAATAAGTATTATTTTTCCGGTGCTTTTTCTGCTTTCCAAGTAATCATGTGCTTTTTTCCCTTCGGAAAGTTTAAAAACCGTTGGGGCGGCAATCGTTATTTTATTATTGTTGATCCAATCAAACAACTGATGGGCTCTTTTGATGCGTTCCTCTTTTGATGTTAGGTAGTTCCACAAGTCGCCGCCCGTAAGTGTTTTGGATGTGTCCATTAGCATTCTTGGGTTGATGAAATCAGGGTCTCCGCCAGCCATACCAAAGAAAACAACTTGTCCGCAATCCTTGGTTACTTCAAAACTATCGCTTAAGGTACTGCCAACACTGTCATACACAACATCGACGCCATTGGGACGGAAAGATAAAACCTGATTTTTCCAATCTTCCGAATATAAAAATACTTTGTCGGCTCCAGTCTTCAAGGCCATTTCGGCTTTGCTTGCAGATGAGGTTAGCCCTATAACCGTTGCGCCCAAAAGTTTGCTTATTTGGGTCAGAAATTGGCCAACTCCCCCAGCCGAAGCATGAATTAACACTGTTTCTCCTTTTTGCGTTTTATGGCTGTCCGTGGCCAAGTAATGTGCCGTCAATCCTTGCAACAGGATGGTTGCCGCCGTTTCAAAACTGATGGTGTCGGGCAACGGAATAACCTTCGAAAGAGGAACGGCCACTAATTCGGCATTGGCAAAAGGAACATCGGCAAATGCGATCCGGTCACCAATTAGAAATTCGCTATTGTTCGAATCAACAACAACTCCCGCTCCTTCGTATCCTGCAATAAAAGGGGGATTCCCCACCAGATGGTAGTTTCCTTTGCGTCGGTATACGTCGGCAAAGTTTAGTCCGATCGCTCGCATTTCGACCAATATCTCATCGCTTTTTAATACTGGAGTAGGAATGTCTAGATATTCAAGAACATCTGAGCTGCCAAATGCGGAAAAGGTAAGTGCTTTCATTTTTTTAATCTTATTTGTTTTCGGACTGTAAAGGACGGGAATTTAAATCCCGGATTTGGGATCTGCTTCCATAAGATTTTGATACAGCTGACGAATGCGGGCACTTTTTTGAACTCAGGTTGTTTTGTAAACGTGAGTGTTGATCATGTTAAGTAATAATTTTTCATCTATTGGTTTAGAAATATAATCATTCATGCCCACCGCTTTGCATTTTTCGACATCGGCGGTAGCGACATCGGCGGTAAGTGCAATAATTGGGATTGTAGATTTCAGTACATCACGGATATAGGAGGTGGCTTCGAATCCGTTCATTTCCGGCATTTGTAAATCCATTAATATGATATCGTAGGTGTTATTTTGGAATTTTTCGATGGCGATTTTGCCATTGTCGGCTAGATCAATCTCATATCCAAAGTCCAACAATATGATCTTTAGCAGAAGTTGATTTAGGGTCATGTCCTCGACAACCAAAACTTTTATTTTTGCTGTTAAAGAATCGTTTTTGATAATCTGAAGCATTGGGTTTACTTGTTCTTTGATTTCTTGTTCAATGCTGGTTAGTTTTTCAAAATTCATGATGAATCCAAAGGAAGAACCTTTGCCCAATTCACTTTGCACGATGATCGAGCCTCCTTGAAGTTCTACCAGTTGTTTAACGATTGCAAGTCCTAATCCTGTTCCTCCGTACGAGCTGCTTGTCCCTTTGGTGGCTTGTTCAAAATTGCTAAAAATGTGGTCCAGCCTATCTTGCTGAACACCAATTCCCGTATCGGTTATTAAAAATTCAAGGGTGACTTTATCGGTGTCTTCATTTAATAATTTAACATTTATGCTGATTTTACCGGTTGAAGTAAATTTTATTGCGTTGCTCATTAAATTTAAAATAATCTGTCGCAGACGCATCGGATCTCCAACTAAAAATTTGGGAATACAGGGGTCGCAATGATGGATTAATTCTAAATTTTTTTCCTTCATTTTTTGTTCAAAAAGGCGCAGAATTGTAGATATGGATTTTGATAATTTAAACGGCGTCTGATCAAATGTCATCTTGCCGGAGTCAACTTTGGCGATGTCCAGGATGTCATTAATCAAAATGATCAATGCATCTCCAGACTCTTTGATGGCGTTAATATATTCCGTTTGGGACTTGTCTAATTTAGTCTTAAGAACCACATTGGTAAAGCCGATAATGGCATTCATCGGAGTCCTTATCTCATGGCTCATATTCGACAAAAATTGCTGTTTTGATTTTACGGCCTCTTGCGCGATTTTTGTTTTTAGCTCTGCGTTGATTTTTGATTCAATCAGTTCGTTTTTTGCCAATACCTGAGTCGTCACATCATACGCAATAATGGTAACTCCCGAGATGGTTTCGTCAGCTTCATAATAGGGCTGGTAGACAAAATTAAAATAGGAATCCCTTGATTCTCCGTTATGTACAATTGGAGCTAAAAGCTCGTTTCCGTAAAAAGGAATACCGGTAGTGAAAACGTTATCCAGTAATAAAGGGAATTCTTTGTCAATAAGTTCAGGTAGGATGTCATTGAATTTTTGGCCTTCCACATTTTTTCCTTTTCCCCACATTTCTTTAATGCTTTCATTTGCCAGGGAAACCACCATGTCCCTGCCTTTTAATATCGCAATTGCAAATGGAGATTGCAACAATACCATATTAAATCGCTTATTGCTGTCTTCGATCTCTTTAGATGCTTTCTTTTGTATCTCGAGTAAGTTTTCAAACTCCTTCTTTTCCTTAGCCTGAAGTTTCATCGACAATCGCCTTACTTCAGAAATATCTTGTATGGCCAGTAGAATCGTTTTTTCATCATGAATTTTTTGAAAAATGTAATTCGCGCTAAGCAAAATCGTTTTTCTGCCAAAACCCGAAAAATCATGGGTTATCTCCACATTGTTAAAGACTATACCTGTGGAAAGCATGTTAGTTAAGAGATTCCGAAATTCCGGAAAATCCCACTGTTTGTTGTTTATTTCAAACAAAGAAACTCCTTCGGTATCTTCTTTGTCGATAGCGTATTTTTGGCAGTATGATTTACTGGCAGATTTGATTTTAAAATCTTGGTTAAGAACCAACATGGGATCCATTATGGTTCCGATGATTTCTTCGGAAAATTCGTAAGACTCAGCCAGAAGCGTAAGGCTTTTTTTAAGTTGTTTGTTTTTAGAAACCAACTTTTTTCTTTTAGTCACATCTTCAACAACCAGCATTATATGGGTGACATTATCGTTAGAATCAAGAATTGGGGAATTTATGGTCTTCCAGTAACGTTCTTCGAAAGCGCCACCTTCCGATGCCGGTTTCTGAATGTCATATTTTATAAAGTCTACTTTATCGGATGTTTTTTTTAACAATACGCTATCTAAAGACCTTCTCAAATTGCTGATAGAATCCGGTGATTCTTCATTTGGGTTTTCAGGGAATACGTCAAAAATATTTTTATCTGTAATGTCTTCCCTTTCGGTCATCGTAACTTTTAGGAAATTGTCGGTTGCAGTAACTATATTGAAACTAGTATCCAATACTAACGACAGGGATTGAGATTGCTTAAATAAATCTATGTAAACATTACGATTCATATACTAAAAAAAATTAATTTGATAATGTTGTTTCATGCTTTTAAACAATATGGTTTTAATATATAAATCATCCATGAACAATTCTAAACATGGGGAAATATCATCCAAATATACACAAAAAAGCATTTGATTGTCGTTAGACAAATTTCATTCCAAAAAACACAAACATTTTTAACAATGGCCCATAATCTTTTCATTGTTTGTGAGTATTTTTTTTTTTAAATTTAAAAAATGGAGGTAATGTGTTTGTAGACAATGTGATTGCGTTATTTTTTGAAGAGTATGACAAGAAAGTAATTGCCATAGGCGCATCGATAAAAAACGCGTAAAAAAACCGAAAATAACTTTTCGGTTTCCGGAATTATGCTTATTTAATATCGTTTCAAGTTTCAACAGGGTTTAATTTGTGCAAATCAGATCTTTTCGCAACTTTATTCCATTGTAAAGTGATTCTGCATTTTATTTGTTGTCAGGCACAAAGTCAAGCGCGATAGAATTCATGCAGTATCTTTTGCCGGTGGGTGCCGGACCGTCATCAAAGAGATGACCAAGATGCCCACCACATCTGCCGCAAAGCGCTTCAATGCGCTCCATACCCAAAGAATTATCCTTTTTGTAAATTACGCTGTTTTTATTGTCTTGCTCGAAAAAACTGGGCCATCCGCAACTGCTCGAAAACTTGGCGCCGGAACGAAACAGTTTGTTGCCGCAAGCGGCGCAATAATAGGTTCCTTTTTCATCGGTGTTCCAATATTTTCCGGTAAACGGCCTTTCCGTATCGGCCTTTCTTGTCACCTGATAGACGTCTTCGGGCAACACTTTTTTCCATTCGGCATCAGACAGATTTAATTTTGTTGTGTCGGTATTGGAGTAATACGGATTTTCGGGTTTGATGATTTTATTTTCCATAATTGACGAGTTTTTTGAGTTGTTCTGTTTTTTTATCGCTTGGCCATAGGCTGTATGCATGAATAAAGAAAGCAATAATAACAGACTAAAAAATGATTTTGTTTTCATAGGTAAACATGGTTTGATAGTACAAATTTAAGGCGCTATTGTGAAATGTAATGTCATGCAGTTTACAATTAACAGCTAATTAAATATATTTTAACTAATCGTATTTACGAATTAAAGACATTTTTGGTTTTAATGGCAGCCGCTTTTACAATCCTAGTCTCATATTGATTAGGTGTTTTCTGAAGCCTGCTTTTTCATAGGCTTTTATCGCTGAAGGATTATCGTTGTAGACGTCCAAACGCAGTTCGTAAATGTCATGGGATCGACACCAATTCTTCAATGCTTCGATAATTTTTGAATTTACCCCTTTTCCTCTGTGTTTAGGGTCAGTGTACATAAAACCTAAATAAGCATAGTTTTTGTGATTTAAATAGGGTTTTGCCGTGGCTATTCTCGCATAACCGGAACCTACGATAACCGTGTCAATTTCGGCAACGACGACCTCAACATCATCGGTCAGGATCATTTTTTCAATATCGTAATAATGAATTTTATCCTCATTTAAAGTCGGGTCGTAAGGACGTTCCGCGGCGATAATCCCCTGTTCGAATTCGAGCAGAATCTTTAGGTCGTTCAGTTTTGCCTTTCGGATTTTTATCAAGTTCATAGTAAGCGAGAGTTTAGTTCATCAAAAGTACGAAAGAATCTTTGAATGGATTTATGCAATTCAATTCGTATTTTCATCAAATTTTTTGAGCTTCAACAAAAAGAAACAGAACGTTAAAGGAGGTTCTATTGTTTATCTTTTTTGTATTTTTGTGAGGCTAAAAATAGATATGATAGAAGAAAACGTAATATTAGTTAATAAAGACGACGAACAAATTGGATTGATGCCTAAACTGGAGGCACATGAAAAAGCAGTGTTGCATCGTGCCTTTTCTGTTTTTATTTTAAACAGTAAAAATGAAATCATGTTGCAGCAACGGGCGCATCATAAATACCATTCTCCATTGCTTTGGACCAATACTTGTTGCAGTCATCAGCGGGAAGGTGAAACCAATATTGAAGCCGGAAGTAGAAGGTTGTTTGAAGAAATGGGTTTTAAAACCGATCTCAAGGAACTTTTTCATTTTATATATAAAGCCCCTTTTGACAATGGTTTGACGGAACACGAACTCGATCATGTAATGATTGGCTATTATGACGAAAAGCCGGAAATAAATCCCGAGGAAGTGGAGGCTTGGAAATGGATGGATATTGAAGCCGTAAAAAGTGATATGCTATTGCATCCCGAAATCTATACGGTATGGTTTAAAATCATTTTTAACGAATTCTATCATTTTCTGGAAGACCACAAAGTATAAAAATGCAGATCTAAGATTTTTAATCTTAAAACGATATAAACATGAGAGTGACCATAAGCAGAAAAGCACATTTTAATGCGGCCCACCGGCTGTATCGCAAGGATTGGACTTTCGAGAAAAACGATGCGGTTTTCGGAAAATGCAACAATCCCAATTTCCATGGCCACAACTATGAGCTGATTGTGAGTGTTACCGGCGAAATTGACCAAGAAACGGGTTTTGTCATGGACGTTAAAATTTTGGCGGACATCATCAAGGAGGAAGTGGAAAATCAGTTCGATCATAAAAATCTGAATTTGGATGTCCCTGAATTTGAAAATCTGAATCCCACTGCCGAGAATATTGTGGTGGTGATTTGGAACAAAATAAGAAATAGAATTAAAACCGAATTTGATCTGGAAGTGGTTCTTTACGAAACCCCTCGCAATTTTGTAACTTATAAGGGAGAATAATGGAATTGAAAGTGGGGGACAGGATCCCGAATTTTGTAGCAAAGGATATGGACGGAAATGATTTTGACAGCCAAAATTATGTCGGGAAGAAACCGCTGGTAATTTATTTTTATCCCAAAGACAACACGCCCGGATGTACTGCGCAAGCCTGCAGTTTTCGAGACCAATACGAGGATTTCAAAGATTTGGGCGCTGAAGTTATCGGTATAAGCAGTGACAGTATCGAATCACATCACAAGTTTGCCAAACAGCACAAACTGCCTTTTATACTCTTATCTGACAATGACAAGAAAATCAGGAAATTATTTGGGGTTCCCTCAAATATGTTTGGGTTGCTGCCTGGAAGGGTAACTTATGTAACGGATCGAAATGGTGAGGTAAAAATGATATTTGACAGTATGATGGCCACCAAACATATTCCTAAAGCATTAGAAGCCATTAAGCATTTAGTAAAGTAATAATATAGTATCTGATACAATTCGCGAGACGGCGAAAATGTTTTTATTAAAAATAAATATAAATGACCACAAAAATATACCCTATACAGTTTGAGCCGATATTAAAAGAAAGAATTTGGGGAGGTGAAAAGCTAAAAACAGTCCTTAATAAACCAATCACATCAAAGATAACCGGCGAGAGTTGGGAGCTGTCAACCGTTGAGGGTGATGTTAGCATCGTCGCAAATGGGGAATTAAAAGGAAAATCATTGACAGAAATCATTGATATGATGCCGAACGAGATCTTGGGGACAGCAGTTCATAAGAGGTTCGGGAAGCAGTTTCCTTTGCTTTTTAAGTATTTGGATGCGCGCGAAGATTTATCTATTCAAGTGCATCCTAATGATGAATTGGCCAAAAAGCGCCACAACTCTTTCGGGAAGACAGAAATGTGGTACATTATGCAGGCAGATGAGGACGCAAGAATCATTGTAGGCTTCAAAGAAAAATCAAATGCGAACGAATTTTCGGAAAGCCTTAAAAATAAAACCTTGTTAAATCTTCTGGATGATGTCAATGTAAAAGAAGGGGACATGTTTTTCCTAGAAACGGGCATTGTTCACGCCATTGGTGCGGGACTTGTTGTTGCCGAGATACAGCAGACGAGTGATATTACCTATCGCCTATATGATTTCGATAGGGTGGATGCGCAGGGGAATACCAGGGAGTTGCACATAGATTTGGCTCTGGATGCCATCAATTACAATAAAGTAGATACTTATCGTCCCTACAGCAAGAATTTGAATCAGTCGAATGCGATAGTGGACTGTCCTTACTTTACCACCAATTTTATTCCGTTAGACGGAAAAGAGACGGTTGCAAAGACAGCAGACAGCTTTACTGTCTATATGTGTGTTGACGGGGAATTTGTGTTGGAATATAATGATGTCATTTCCAAATATAAAAAAGGAGATACCGTATTGTTCCCCGCAGCGATGACCGATTTCGTTCTTAGTGGAAAAGCTTCTATCTTAGAAATTTACATTTCATAGCAAGTAATAGAAAGATTATGTGTACTTTTGCAGACGCAAATTAAAATTAAAAATAAAATGGCAAATATTAAGAATTTAAAAAAAGACATCAACTACGTTTTAGGAGATATTATTGAAGCAGTTTACTTGTTTGAAATTTCAACTACAGGAAAACCAACAACTGAAACTAACAATTTAATTGATGAAGCTATTGCTGCATTTGACGATTTGATCACAAAAGTGAACGCTAAGAACGTTGAAAACAAAAAAGCACATTTCAAACAAATCAACGTTGAATTGGAACAAACTGCAAATCAATTGATTGCTAAAATCAACGAATTGTAGTCAAAAAAAACAATAAAAAAGTGCAAATTTGTTTTGGAAATTTAAAATTCAGACTTATATTTGCACCCGTAATGAGACGCCAGCGTAGCTCAGTTGGCTAGAGCAGCTGATTTGTAATCAGCAGGTCGTGGGTTCGAGTCCCTCCGCCGGCTCATCGGTAAAACCATCTAACTTTTGTTAGGTGGTTTTTTTATTTTAAACAAGTTCATAAATGGGTTTTTATAGCATGCACCAAAAAAAAACGTCCCGTGAAAATCGGGACGTTTTTGTGTTTTCACAAATAATCGAAATGGGGTTTCCAGTCGATTTATTTTTGGTTTTTGATCGAAGCTACGTATTCGGTCAATTTTTTCCCGTAAAGCGATTGTGCCACTTGCGGACTCATTGATTTTTGTATAGTGTCCAGATATTTAACATTGATGTCGTAGATCTCGGATAAAGCAATGTAAGGAGCTACCTCATGGTCCCTGTTGTTTATGGCAAAATTAGTCGCATACAAATACTTTCTCTTTATGTTGGAGTCCTGTTTTGCGCTCAAGCTATCGATCGCTTTTGCGTTGTTGCTTTTGATTGCATTGAACTTTTGTTCAATCAAAGTTAGTTTTTCGTCCGTAAAACGAGAATTGATCTTTTTATACTCCTCAAATAAATCTTGATTTTTTGAACCGGTAATTTTCGCGGCAGATATGTAAGACTCTAAGTTGGTATCTATGTTTATAGTTCCAGGCTCAGCAAAAAACAGTATGTTATTGTCTAATGAGTTGCTGGTTCCTCGGTCCAGATACAAATATAACATCTCAGGAGATTTTAAGTCGATATCGCTTTCAAATGCAGAACTACCATCAATCGTAATTGTGTCTATGGCCACAAGTGCCGTGTCAACAATTCTTTGGATGTACAATGTTCCTTTCTTCAGTCCCTTGATGTTTCCAGTAATGTGCAAGTTTGTTTTTGATTCGTTTTTGTTACAGGATGCCAAAAGCACAAGTGAAACGAATGCAAGAATTATTTTTTTCATTGGTTATATATTTTGCTGCAAAATAAAGAAAATAGTTGGAAAGATGAGAGACTAACTTACCGAAATTTCATAAAAAAATCCCAATATATTTCTACATTGGGATTTCTCAAATTTGGTTTTCAATTAGGCTTTCAGCCAGGCCTCTTTTAGTTGTGTTTTTGAAGCATCGGTCGCTTTGAGCGTTTGCTTTTCTTCATAAGGAAGTTTCACCGTTCCTTTAATGGTCTGGATTGCATCGTCGCGCTTTATTTTTACGGTGATTGCATCGTTTTCTTTCCAGTTCTGACTTGCGCCAATCATGTCATAAATGTTTTCCAGGGTATAAGGTTTGTCATTTATGGCCATTATTACATCGCCGCCTTTCAGGCCCAAGGAGGTATAAAAAACGTTTAATTCAATGTTTGGCAAAACAACAATTTCTTTGGTTTGTGGATTCACCGTGATGTAAGGTTTTTGGCCTTTTAGGAAAACATTGGCTGGAATTTTAGTTGTAGATTTTGACAATCCCACTTTTGCGAAATAGGTGTCATAAGGAATCGGGCTTGGACCCGCAACGTAAGTTTTTAGGAATTCGCCCACTTCAGGATAAGTTAAAGCAGTTATTTTTGCGAAAAGCTCATCGTCGTTAAAAGGTTTTGAAACACCATATTCGTTGGAGAGCTTTTGCATCAAATCAAGTATTCCTCTTTCTCCATTGCTTTTCTCTCTGATGATGATGTCTAAACACATTCCAATTAACGAGCCTTTTTGGTACACATTTACATATTGTCCTTTGTATGGTTCTGTCAATACGTTGGCGCTCATTGTCGTGAATGGAATGGTGTCGTTCATCGCGTTTGCTCTTTCAATCTGGTCTGAAAGACGGTTGTAGAAATCTTCCTCCGTAATCAGCCCTTGGTTGATTTGAAATAAATTGGCGAAATATTCCGTAACTCCTTCATACATCCATAAATGTTTTGACATTTTTGGATTATTGTAATCGAAGTATTGAATCTCTTTAGAGTGAATGCTCAATGGGGTTACGATATGGAAAAATTCATGGGAAACGACATCTTTCATTGATTTCACCAATTCTTCTTTCGGCATCACTTCAGGCATCACAACCGTAGTGGAGGTCGGGTGTTCCAAAGCGCCAAAACCTTTCGCGTCGCCTTCTTTCATGGTAGACAGATACAGTAAAACGCTGTATTTTTTGGTTGAATTTATTTTTCCCAAGAAATTCTTTTGTGCGGTCATCATCGTTTTCATCTCCGGCGTAATGCTTTCGGCGGTAACTTTTCCGGAAGGAGAATAGACGGCGATGTTAATGTCCATTCCGTCAACCGTAAACGAAGTATAGTCCGGTTTTGAGTACATGATGGGGTTTTCAACTAATTCCGCATAACGCGAGGTGATGAAAACGTCGTTTGTGTCGCTAGAGTCTATATCGGTCATTGATGTGGCTCCCCACATTACCGCCGGATGCGAGACAGCCACTTTGTATGGAGTGGACATGAAATTAGTGAAGTAGCCCACGAAACAATGCGTATTTAGCATCACATTTTTACCGGCGTCTATGTTTGAACCTGCTGGCGAAAAAACGTCGTCTTGCCCAAAACCGGTGCCTTTTTCAACGTCAAAGGAATCATTTACCAAATATGTGATTTTGTCCAACGTCTTAGCTTTTGAAATAGACCAAGAATTACTGTCTATTTTCTTTACCACTAATAGATTTCCTTTAGCGTCATATGCCTTCATATCATCTATAAATCTTCCGTAATTGTCCTCAGAATAGGTTCCTGGAACCGTTTTTGGAATATGATAGGTGATTTCACTGGTGGTAATGGATGGGGCTTTTACCGTCACCATCACCTTATCCTCTTGAATGTCATTCAGGTTTATCGCAACCTGAACCTGTTCTTTATTCGAAGAGGCTGAAGTTACCGAACTGGCAGTTTTACAGCTCCATAAAATAGATGCAAACGCAACCGTGTAAATTATTTTTTTCATTTTTTCGTTAGTTTGATTTTGTTGTTAGACTTTCAAAAAATAGAATTGTTACATTTTATTCCGGTATTTTATAAAAAAAAAACACCCTTATTAAGAGTGTTTTTCAATCGGCTAATCCAATTTGTTTTTTATGTAGTACTTACCGTCCAAATCTTCATCAAAATCATCAATTTTAATTGGTTTTGGTTTTGGCTTGTTTGCTGCAGCTTTCTTTTTCCACATTTCAAATTTTTCTGCGGGCATTTTCTTTTTCATTATTTCCAGAATCTCTTTTTCGGCTAGACCAAATTCTTTTTTGATAATTTCAAAAGGATTCTTTTCCTCAAGGGCCATTGTAACAAGTTTTTCTGTTTGTTCCCAGGTCAATTCTTTGCGGTTACTCTTTTTCATCAGGTGAAAATTAATTCAATTTGTTTTTAATGATTAATATAATTGATTCTAAATCAGACACCAATATTAATAAAAATATATTTACTTCTCACCAAAATATGATTTTTTTTTATACCAATTATAACTTTTCGGATGGGCGAGGTTTTTGAAACGGTATTTTCAGTAGATTCTGCAATTGATTGTGTTCTTCCGTCTTCATATGGGTATCCACCCCGTAAACGATGTCCTCTTTTGAAAGCGTTTTAAAGGTCCCGAAAAGGCGATCCCAGACCGAAAAAATGTTGCCGTAATTGCTGTCGGTGTACGGCAATTTGTAATGGTGATGCACCTTATGCATGTCAGGAGAGACGATGAGATAACTCAAAACAGTATCCCATTTTTTTGGTATTGCTATATTGGCGTGGTTGAATTGCGTAGCGATAACGGACAGGGTTTGGTACAGGAAAACCAGCCACATGGGACTTCCAACGATTAGTACTCCCAATGTGGTGAAGGCAAATCGGATGACGCTTTCGCCGGGATGGTGCCTGTTGGCCGATGTGGTGTCGATCCAAGTGTCCGTATGGTGGATTAGATGAAAGCGCCACAAGAATTTAATTCTGTGTTCTACCCAGTGAACGAGATAGGCTCCTATTAGATCCAATAGCAGCAAACCAACTAAGGCGTATAACCATAATGACATTTGCGGCAGCCATTGCAGAATTCCAAACTGATTTGCAAAAGCCCAATCAGCCGATTGCAACAGTATAAATGCCAATGAAAAATTGACGGCAATTGTAGTTAAGGTCAGGAAAATATTGATGCTGGCGTGCTGCCATTTCTTGTAGTCAAAGTTAAAAAGAGGAAAAGCGTTCTCGATGAGCCAAAAAATAGTGATGCCGCTTACCAGAATTAAACTTCGATGTGCGGAGGGAATCGTTGAAAAGTAGGCAATAATTTCGTTCATGATGATGCGCTTGTTTGTTTCAAAAATAGCATTTTTTACATTAACTTCATTGAAATAAAAAAATACCTACTATGAGCGAAATAGAACAGTGATTTTATCCTTTAGGTATAGATATAAGCCCAGTAAATCAGAACCAATTGCAACGGCATACGTAAAAGCAAAACGTATTTTGGCAATCTCATTGCTGCTTTTTCATTTTGGTACATATAGACATGAGTGGGGAAAACGGCAACTAACAACGCTATGACTCCCCAAGCGGCATAGTTAGAAAGCATTGGGATCATCAGCGTTATTCCCAATGTCACTTCAGCGAAACCACTTATTTGGTTTAATAATTTTGGGTTAGGGAAATAAGGAGGTATTATTTTTTGGTAAAGTTTAGGACTCCTAAAATGATTGAGTCCCGCAACGGTATAAATCAAAGCCATTAAGTAAAGATGCCAAGGTAAATCCATAATGATGCGAATTAAAATTATTGCAGTTGCGAATTTAGGAATATTAAGCGAATATTTTTTTAATAAAAGAAAGCTTATTTAATTCGTTTTCCAAAATTCACGTTCATAATCACTATGGCCAAAATAATTAAGAGAATACCGAGCCATTGGGTTGCATTGACTTTTTCATTCAAAAGAAAAAATGCCATCATCACCGAAACGGGAAGTTCAAGCGCAGAAACGATGCTTCCCAGGCCGATTCCCGTAAGCGGAAAGCCTGCATTCATCAGCATAGGGGGGATTATAGTGCCGAAAAGGGCCAAAATGATTCCCCATTTCAGGAATATTTCAAAGTTGAAAGGAGCGGTTTGCGTCGCTATCGAGAATCCAAATACTATGACCGCTCCACCCAGCAACATGTATAGACTGCGTTGGGCTGAAGAAATGTCTGTTGCCACTCGATTGGCGGTAAACATCGTCGTGGTGAATGAGGCGGCCGCCAAAATCCCCCACATGATTCCGTGCCAATCCAAAGAGACTTCATTTTTGATTAGGTTGGTCGCCATAACGGTTCCGATCAATACGATGAGCACCGATATGATTTTCTGGGTCGAAGGGATTTTTTTTTCTAGAATCATTTCAAGCAGAACCCCCATCCAAACGGTTTGCATCAATAAGACAATGCCAATGGAAACCGGAATGTATTTTACGGCCAAATAATAAAACACACTGGTCATTCCAAGGGAAGTTCCTGCCAGCATTAAATGGAATATGTTTCGCTTTGAGGCCTTGAGCGTCTTGTCTTTGTTTTTTGTTCTTTGAAACAGATTGATGATCAGGATCCCTAAAATACCCAATATAAATTGGGATGAAGTGACCTCGGCGGTGGTATATCCTTCGTCATAAGCCATTTTCACGAAAGTGGCTAACATGCCATAACTGGTCGCGCCAAATGCAACCAAAAGAACTCCCTTTAAGACCTTATTTTCAATCATTATTTTAAATTTAAAAGCCGACAAAGATAGTTTTTTAGTTGGGAAAGCCCCGTTTTTTGTCGTTTTTCGGATTTTAAATTTGTAAGAAGGACCTTCAAAAAATTAGCAGACTAATGAATCGTTTTTCTTCTATTTCTTTCCGGCATCCATCAGGTCGCTCAAATGCAGGCGCAATGCATTTACCGAGATGCTGATTTCCCAAAAGGACAAGCCCAATGAGATGAGTAAACTCAATAAACTCAAGCCGAAAAGATAGATGCTGATTAATTGATGGTCGAGAAACAACAGCAACATGGCGAAAACGGAAAGGAACAGACAGCACACGCCAAAAAGCTGCATGTAACGGATCAGCGTTAATCGCAGGTTGAGGTTCTTGATCTCCAGCAGGATGGTTTTGTTTTCTTTTTCCTCGTAGGTCTTTTTTAATCCTCTGACGATCGTGGCGATGGTCAAAAAACGATTGGTGTAGGCCAAGAGGATCAACGAGGTGGCCGAAAATAGCAGAGCCGGAGTTTCTATGTGTAAGGTCATTTGCTGAGGTTTAAAATTGGTTTAAAAAATAATAATAGTCAAGGTTTAATTATATCCAAGGATAATTATTAAAATAGGAGTGTTACTTAATTAAAGCAAAAGTAAATAACATCCTATTAATACCATGTTCCTAATCCTAGAAATTTTAAAAGGAGATTCAGTTACTATAAATCGTGTTCCATTTTTTTAAATTTCTGTTATAGTGCGAATGAAATAATCATTAAAAATCAAGACTAATGTAATAGAGGTATTTATGTTTAAATTTACATATTGAAATTTTAAATCATGAAACTAAAATTCAGACATCGTACCAAGAATATGTTTGAGCATCAGATAAAACATATAGGAACATTTACCAGTGGTATTTATGCATTTATTATTGGTCTCGTTTTAATGACAATTGATTATTTTGTTGATTTTGGAGTAAAATTCGATATTAATGAAGTTGAAATTTACAATAGGTTGATTCCTGTTTCAACTACTTTAATCTCTATTCTGATTGGTATTTCCTTAACCACTTTCTCTGTTATATTTGTTGTGATGCAGCTGGCATCTTCTCAGTTTTCTCCGCGAATTTTGAGACATTTTTTATCAAATGATATTAAAATGCAACATTTTATCGGATTGTTCGTCGGTACAATTTCGTTGTGTATCTTGCCTCAGTTAGCTTCCGTTTTTTACCAAACCTCGTTTCTTTTGACACTTACGACGGGCTCTATCTTCGCTTTTTATTGTTTGATTTGGGCTTATCCCAATATGATTACTTATTTAAGCATCAATATGAATGTCTCCACTATAACGAACCGGATTAAGTCGGAAATGATTCAAGAAATCAATGAGTTATATCAGGAAAATTGGAGTTTCGGAAAAAATTTACTTTATAAAAGATCAAAAATAAACGCTGACAGATTTCAGATAAAAATTGTGAGCCCATTTGAAACCGGTTATTTAGATAGCGTTAATTACAATAAACTGGAACAGTTAACAGAGTCTATTCTTAGTTCGGATGTTGGAGCAGTTTTTGAAAACGCGTATCAAAAACCTATTATAGGGGAGTTTATTATGAAAGAGACAACCGTGCTTTTGGTACTAGTTTTTAGTGTCGAAATCAACCGGGACCAGATAAGCAGTTTGAAAAAGGAAATCGGAGCGATTGTCAAAAACACTTTTAAAGTTAAGCTGTTCAGAAGCCATACCCAGGACATCAATTTCGGGGTGAGAAAACTGGTGGACATTGGCATAAAAGCCATCTCTCCTGCGGTTAATGATCCCACGACTTGTTTAAATTGCATAGACCAGATAGGGGAAATAGCAAAAGAATTGGCCTTGAGAGAATTTCCTTCAACGGCTTCAAGAACTTTGGAATCCAAAAAAATTCAAGTGAATGAATTTAATTTTGAAGAATTTATCGATTTTTGTTTCGATCAGATTTTTCAATGGGGAAAAGAGGACCCTACCGTGGTGAAAAGAATCATAAGAGCAATCAGGATTATTTTGCCTCTAGTTGAAAACCCGTTTAACTTGAAAATTTTAATTCAACAGGTTGAAGAGATGGATTTGCTTGAAATTTATAACTTGGCACAATACAAAAAAGGCAAACTAAAAATTTCTAAAGAAAAACTGATTACTCTCGAAATGGAATTGTACGGCTTTAGACAAAAAGCAAAATTGCAAATTAAAAAGCTGGCGCAAAAGGGAACATTGGATCATTACGAAACGAATCATTATTCCGATAATTTAGAAATTACAAGTGCTGAAATTGAAGCAATCAAATACCTCAAAGCTTACAACATATTTGATGAATTTATAAATGGGAATGGAAATGAATTAACATAAAAAAAGACCCACAAGTTTTTACTTGCAGGTCATTTTTTAATTTTCGACAAGATTCTCAATCAAGTTCGGAATAAGCGACTCACACAATTTTACTGCATGAAAGCGGTTCTATGCCAATTTGATTACCGAATACGCGATCACAAACTGTAATTTCGTTGGGTTCGAAAACGATAGCTATGTTTTGGCATACTTTTTTTTAGCAAGGACAAGTTGTTATTTTTAACTCCTTTATGCTGACGTTATACTACCAAATTGTTAATCTGTCCTTTTTAGACAAAAACATTTTATCGCCTGGTTTTACGCCAAATGCTTCGTAAAAAGGGGTAGTATTCATTAATGGCCCATTGACACGCCAAGCCGGTGGGGAATGTGGGTTGTTGTTAATCCACAAACGCAGGAACTCATCTTTCATTTTCACTCTCCATATTTTAGCGACAGAGATAAAGAAGCGTTGGTCTGGAGTAAAACCGCCGATTTTTGTGGAATCCTGTCCTTCCTTGGTCATTTTAAAGGCATCATAAGCAACAGCTATTCCGGCAATATCTGCCGTGTTTTCGCCAACGGTCATGGCGCCATTAACATGTAAACTGTCCAAAACGGTATATGTGCCGTACATATCGATGACTTGTTGTATCCTTGATTTAAACTTTTTATAATCCTCTTTTGTCCACCAGTTTTTTAAGTTACCGTCCTTATCATATTGTGCGCCTTGGTCATCAAAAGTATGGGTTATTTCGTGGCCTATGACCATTCCAATGCCTCCATAGTTAAGTGCGTCATCCGCGGCATTATCAAAATAGGGGGCTTGTAAAATACCTGCCGGAAAGACAATCTCATTTGCGGTAGGATTATTATATGCCGTAACTGTTGAAGGTGTTGTAAACCATTCTGATTTATCGACAGGCTTGCCCAATTTAGCTAATTGACGTTGATAGGCAGCTGCTGAGGCCGACATGACGTTCTCAAAATAGCTGCCTCTAGCTATCTGCACATTGCTGTAATCTTTCCATTTGTCGGGATATCCTATTTTCTTCGTGATGGCAAACAGTTTTTCCTTCGCTTTTTGTTTTGTGCCTTGACTCATCCATTCCAACTTATCAATCCTTACAGCATAAGCCTTTTGCAGATTATTCACTAGGACCAACATACGTTTCTTGGCATCCTCCGAAAAATATTTCTTCACATACAATTGCCCCAGGGCTTCGCCCAAGTAACTGTCAACCGCACTAGCCATTTTTTCTCCACGCGATTTTTGGACAGCTTGACCGGAAAGCACCTTGGTGTACTCAAATGCGGCATCTACAAAATTTTTGCTTAAGTCATCTGCATGTCTGCTTATGGAATTTGCTTTTAAGTACACTTTCCAGTCATTGATGGGAATGGTCTTTAAAAGCTTGTTAAGGGCGTCATAATAGGCTGGCTGGCCTATATCGATAGAATCGGTTTGTGCGCCTAAATTATTTAACAAATCGGCCCAGCCTATGTTTGGATGTCTTTTTACAAGATCTCGCACAGCCATCTTATTATAATTGGCTTGCACATCCCGAAGTTCAACTTTTGTTCTATGCGAAACGGCGAGTTGTTTGTCAATATCGTATACCAGATTGGCGTTCTTTTTGGCGTCTTTGGCGTTGCTGCCCGTATTTTGAAATAATGCGGCAAGATATTTTTTGTACGACTGCTGTATGGCAACAGTCGATGAATCTGATTTGAAATAATAGTCCCTGTCCGGCAAACCAATGCCCGATTGGTAAGCATGGGCAATGTTCATACTGCTGTTTTTATCGTCGGGTGACACTCCAAAAGCTAAAACTGAAGTATTGTATACTTTTGCTTCATTAGCCACGAAATTCATTAGAGACGGTATATCGCTTATAGATTCAATTTTGGCAAGCAGTGGTTTAAGGGGTTTGTAACCGCGTTTTTCGATTGTTATACTATCCATGCCCGACGCATAAAAATCACCCACCTTTTGTGCTGCGCTTCCCGCAGGATTCTTGCTTTGCGAAATGCTGTCCAATATCCCTTGCAGGCGTATGCGTTGTGGATAATTCATAAACATATAGGCACCAACTCCAGCTTGGGATGCGGGTATTGGTACGGAATCGTACCATTTGCCATTTACATATCTAAAAAAATTATCGCCGGGCCTCAATGTGGAATCTATGCCGGTGATAGCAACATTTTTTTCCCCCGGATGTTTTGAGCAGGCCGTAAAAGCTAAGAGTGCAATGAAAAGCATTATTGAATTTTTCATGATCTAAAAATTAAGACTCAAGTCAAATATACAAAAAGGCCGTCCGATTAAACACTAAAACCCCAATTTCTTAAAACCGCTGTTAATGGTAGTCCTTTATTTATCTGATGTTTACATCACAGAGTTAATTATTATTATTATTCCGATAATAATTGATATGGGTGATATCAACTGAAAATATAATGGTTTCAATATATCTGCTGCTTTGTTTGAAAAATTATGATGAAGATGTCTTGGTACAAAATAAAGTACAAAAGAAGTGGCGAGCATAAACCAACCAAATATTTTAAAAAAATCTGGATATTTTGAATAATTAGAGCATAAAATTAATGCGATTGCCGGAATAATTCGGATAGTTATTTCCGCATAGTTTATCAAATTTGTACTTCCCGCTTTTCTTAAAGTTTCTCTAGCGATTTTAGGTGTAATTAGCATAATTCCACCAACACATATAAAGAATATCCCGAAAGTAATGATTGTCCATTTTGCAATTTCAATGATCATAATTTTATTCTAATATTTGGGTTAATTTCTTTTTTAAGTTTTTGTGATAGTATCACCGCTAACTTTTCGCGGCTTTTCGATGTGGCGGAAATCGAAGCATAAATGTTCAGTTTTGCACTAAAATTCAATAGAGAAACTGCTGTTGAATTTAGCATTGAACGCTCCATTTTGCCAAACTGCTGTTATGCGGTCGTTTTTTTCTTTGCAATGATTATTGTATGAATTTCAATTTCAGTTTTTGATTTATTGTACTCAACTTTAAATGATTTCCATTCTTCAAATTTATTTTCAACAAGTTGCGTTTTCAAATTGTCTAAGTTATGAAAATTGAAGAAACACCTGTCTCCGGTGCTTCCAATTTGAAAGTCCGATTTATTCGGGTCGCCTTCTATAAAACTTATGTAAATCAGTCCGTCGTCATTTAATAAATTGTTACAGTCTGTAATAAATTTTTGGATGTCTAAATGCGATAAGTAAGGTAAACAAAAGCCACAAACTATTCCATCGTACTTTGTTGTAAGCTCGTCAATTTTTCTGCTGTCCATAATAGCAAAACTTGCCGATGGATTATTCTTTTTCGCAAGTTCTATCATATTGGGAGCAAAGTCAATTCCGAAAACATCAAAGTCTGGTCTTTTAGATAAAAGATACTTTGTTATATTTCCTGGTCCACAGCCAATTTCTAATATTTTCGCATTATACCTGGTAATTGAATTACAAATAAAATCATAAGTGTCATTATACAAGTCCAAGTCCATAAACTTCTCCTCATATAGCGATGCAAGTTTGTTCCATGTTTCAAATGTTTCTTTATATCTGTCCATTTTCGTATCGTCTTCTAAAATGTTGCATAACGTTATGCCACTTAGCGAGGTTGTGAACTTTTGAAAACGAGTACTTTCGGCTGAACGTTAACGTCAATAAAAACGGTAATTCCACTAAACCCACAATCTCGCTAAATGGCGGTTGTGGGTTGTATTTATTCTTCTTATTTTATTAAAAACTAACCCAACTGGATTTGATTTATTAGGCCATAATATAGCAGTAAAAATATTATTAAAAATATAATTACTGCCGAATATATGTAAAAACACTTATCTTCTATTTGATTTTATTATTCACATTTGTCTTTTAAAGAATTATTGACAGATAGTTAGATTTGGTTTTAAAATAATCATTTTTTCTCTCTAATATATACCTTATATGCACTTTTAGCTATTGAATCTAATTCCCTACTTGCATAATAATGTAAACACGATGCAGAAATAAAATTCATTTCGGATATATCCTTGTCGTCTGATTTTATAAAAGGAGGAGGTAAATTTTTTATAATTTTTCTTCCTAAATCTCTTGCTATTTCGGCGTTTTTTAAATTAAGAACATATTCTGAAGAATTAAAGAGATCTTTTTTTCTCATTAATTCAAAAACACTATCTTTTTTAAAGCCTTCCTTAATACACTGATAAAACATTTCGTCTTTAAATATTTCAATCCAAAATGTTTTTTCATTAATATTACTCCCTCGATATTTAAATCTTTCACGTTGGTAAGGCTTGCATGAAACTATCAGAAAGCAAATTATTATTATTATAAAAAGTCTATTAGTCATAAATTTTAATTTAATATCAATATATTCAATTGGTACTATTTGTAGTTTTTCATCGTGAAAATGACATTTAAATGGACATATTCCGTCATAAATTATATCCGAGTGATCGGTTTATAATCTATCAAGTTTAAATCTTTCTACCGGTTAATTTAGAGTTACATCCAAATTAATTGATTTTTTTTGAATGCTCTTTATAAGCTTTTTTAGCAATGGAATCTAGTTGTCTGCTGGAAAAATAACATAAACAGGTTTCTAAAATATGTTTTTTATCCTTATCATCTGAATCTGAATAATACTCAGTGACAGGAATATTATCCGCTATTTTTTGACTCTCAGAGTTAATTTTTGGCCACAATTCCATAGGAATAACAGAATCAAGGAATAAATCTTCTTTTTGAATCATTTTAAAAATTGTATCATTTTTATATGCTTTAAATAGACATTGCGAAAATGCAGATTGTTTATAATCTCTAACCCACATATTTGATGCTCCTGGTTTGCTCTTTCCACTTCCGATATAAAAAAAATTGTCTCCATAATATGTATTTATATCTTTTGTTCCCTTAATTGTTGAGCAAGAAAATACAAGTGCTAGGACAAGTATTATTGACGATATTTTCATTAGTTTAGTATTCATAAATCTATTCTTTGTATTGGTAAATTAAAAAAACACTTATATACACATTCACCTAAACCATTATTATCTGTAAATAATAAATCCGAATGGCCTGATGTCTGTGACTGCTTATAATATTCCTCTGTAGTAATCATTGAATAAATTGCATTTATACCCTTCAACTTGTCTGGAAAATCTGCACCATTTAAACCTCCATCTGCGGCAGTATATGAACGATGATTTTCATTACTAGGAGTGGTTGTCGTCGCAGGATTTGTTCCAAAAGTTTCGCGCATCCACGAATTTAGTGATCTTGCATTTAAAAAAAAGTATTTACCCGCAAATTCTCCCGAACCTTCAAGCGTTTTTCCGGGTAAACTAGGAATTATTACTTCAGCTCTATTTAGGGCTATTGATACTTTTAAAGCACATGTATTTGCTGTTCTTGTAGGATTATTAATTCTTGCTTGATGTACCGCTCCACCTACCAATCCATAAACATTATCGGCTCCTGTCATGAGTTTACCATCAGCAAAACGTGCCATACCATTATAATAATCATTATATGTGGGCAAATTTTGCTTCTTAAAGGTCAAATTAGGATTTTCCCAATATGCGGCATCATAATCTCCATCTTGCCCTTCTGATGTTCCCATAAACCAGTTTTGAAATTTTAAATATGTAACTGTAGGGTTTTGGATTAAGTAATTGCTACCCCATTCTACAAATTCAATTGAAGCATTAGTTCCCAAAGTGTATGATATAAATGCGGCATTTATCATTTTTTTTGCCACTAATTTATATGCAGATGCAAAGTTATTATCAGCAAGATAATTAAAAATGTCTTGATTTACATTAGTGTAATATCCTAAAAAATTATATTGATCTTTAGTTAAAGAGGTTAAAAATGTATTGTACATTTTTCTTTCAACTTCATCTTCTGTAGGAATGTTAGGAACAAAAGAAGTTGTACTACTTGTGGTGCTTCCTCCTCCACCAGATGTTTCATTTCCAGATGTTGTTCCCCCAGACGAACTCCCTGATCCTGTTGAGGAGCCAGTTCCAGAGGTTCCGCCACTAGAGGTTCCATCGCCACTCCCTCCACAAATTTCTCGAGAACTATAAATAAACCAACCACTACCAAAATCGGCAATTACATAACTATAACAACCCAATGTAAAGGCATACTGCAAAGTTGTTTTGCTGGTTTTGTTTGTGTTTGCAAAAGGCAAATTGAAACTTTGTTGTATATTACCCTCTAAATCTAGATATTGTACTTCTCCTTCAAATTTTTTGATGTTGTAAAACGGCTTACCGTCACTTGGAATCCACTTTGTGATAAAGGATTGAAATTCGGCGTTTCGTACCATAATATTAAGATTTTCTACGGAATAGGACTCGTTTTCGCTTAATTCATTTTCTATAACAAAGCTATAGGTTTTGTCTCCGTTATCTTTAATCAATTCGACGATATTCTTTTCATCTAGTTTAAAATCACTAATTGATTTCTTTTCAGTAGAATTACTTTTTTTTATTTTCTTGACCTCCTCTAATTCTTCTTTAATTTCAGGAATCATATCAATTGAAACCTTTTTTATGGTAGTTGCTTTCTGAGTGGTATTCTCAGGTGTTGTTTTGTTGGTAACAATTTCGTCTGTCTGACAGTTAGCCATTAATAAGATTAATGATAAGCATAGTAATTGTGTAATTCTTTCTGTTTTAGTTGGTTTTCGGCTCATTTTTTACGTTGTTTTTGGGTTAAAATCTCTTGCAACGTGCCGCCGCTTCTCGTCAGTTGCGAAGTTCGGAACGAATTATTTTCTGTT
>Ga0209320_10000174_pt1 | contig 32917 bp, 29 predicted proteins | sample Rifsed13ft4_FD_184008 | JGI IMG/M metagenome (GOLD analysis project Ga0209320, IMG submission 184008) | Soil microbial communities from Rifle, Colorado, USA - sediment 13ft 4 (version 2) | ecosystem: Environmental > Terrestrial > Deep subsurface > Rock core/Sediment | place: Rifle, Colorado... | reverse complement strand
GCGGCTTGACGCGGACCACGCTGTCGACGAGCGAGTATTCGCTGTGCACGCGCAAATGCACGAACGCCGTCATCGCCCGCGTCCCCCTGTAGGAGCGAGCTTCGCTCGCGATCTGCCCTTGTGGGAACGAGCTTCGCTCGCGATGCCCCTGTGGGAGCGAGCTTCGCTCGCGATGCCCCTGTGGGAGCGAGCTTCGCTCGCGATCTTTCTCGTCATACCCGCCGCACCAGATCGAGCACCGCCGCCGCCGCCGCCTGATCCGCGCCGCGGCGCAACTGCGCATGAATGGCCGCGAACCGGGCGTGCCAGTCCGGATCCGGCATGCGCCCGTCGAGACAATCGAGCACGGCCGGTCCGAGTATCTGCGGCTCTACTTCTCCTTGGACGAATTCGGCGACGACCTCTCGGCCGGCCAGCAAGTTCGGCAGCGAAAAATGCGGCAAGCGCGCGATCCCCATGCGTCGCAGTATCCAATACCACAGCGGCGTAACGCGATAGGCGACGACCATTGGCCGCTTCAGCAGCATCGCCTCGAGGCTCGCCGTGCCCGAGGCTGTCAGCACCGCGTCGGCGGCCGCCATGACTTGTCGTGCGCGCCCCGTGACGAGCCGGGGCGGCGGGTCGAGCGCTAACCTCGCGGTCACGGCTCGAAACTCGGCGCCGACGGCTTCGTTGGCGAGCGCGACGACCACGTCGAGGTCGCGGCGCTCCTTGAGCCACGCGGCGGTCGCGAGGAACGGCGCGCCGAGCCTACGGACCTCGCCGCGCCGGCTGCCCGGCAACAGCGCCAGCAGCGGCCGGTCGGCATCGAGCTCGAGCTCGCGCCGCGCCGCTCGGGCATCCGCTAATTCCGGAATCGCGTCGGCCAGTGGATGCCCGACGAATACCGCGCGCACGCCATGGCGCGCGTAGAAATCTGTCTCGAACGGCAAGACGCACAGCACGAGATCGACCGCGGACCGGATGCGGGCGACCCGGGACTGGCGCCAGGCCCATACCTGCGGGCTCACGTACTGTACGGTCGGAATGCCGGCACTCTTGAGAGCCGCGGCCACGGGCAGATTGAAATCCGGCGAATCGATGCCGACGAAAACGTGCGGGCGCCGTTGCTCGATGCGCGCGATGAGGCTGCGCCGGAGCCTAAGCAAGCGCGGCAGCTGTCGCAACACGTCGGCGAGATCCATGACGGAAAGCGCTTCCGCGTCATGCCAGGGCTCGCAGCCGAGCGCGCGCATGCGTGCGCCGGCGATGCCGAAAAACTCGGCGCCGGGCGCGCGCTCGCGAATCGCGTCCATGAGGCCCGCACCGAGCGCGTCGCCCGACGCCTCCCCGGCCACGATCGCGACGCTCAAGCGTGAACCCGCAGGCTCGCGTAAGGTCATTGCACGTGCGGCCGCCAAGGCGTGTAACACGCTCCTAGCGGATCAGGCCCCGCGAGCTCGCGCGCAGCGACTCGACGAACGTCGCCAGCACGGGATCCCCCGCGGTGCGCTCCTCGAGCAAGCGAATCGCCTCCTCGAGACTCAAGCCTTGACGATAAACGGCACGGTATCCCTCGCGGACGCCGCGGATTTGAGCCGCGGAAAAACCGCGACGCTTGAGCCCCTCGACGTTGACGCCGCGCGGCTCGGCGGGACGGCCGGAGACGATGACATAGGCCGGAATGTCCTTGGTGACGTAGCTGAACATGCTACAGAGGGAGCTCGCGCCCAAGCGGCAAAACTGATGAACGGCGGTAAACCCGCCGAGAATCGCATGATCGCCGATGTGTACGTGGCCCGCGATCGATGCATTGTTCGCGAAGATCGTGTGATCGCCGACCACGCAGTCGTGCGCGATGTGCGTATAGGCCATGAGCCAGTTGTCGTCGCCGACGCGCGTGATCCCCTGATCCTGAATCGTGCCCCGGTTGATCGTGCAATATTCGCGAATCGTATTGCCGTTGCCGACGACGAGCCGCGTCTGCTCGCCGTGATATTTCTTGTCCTGAGGGTCGTCGCCGATCGATGCGAACTGAAAGATGTGATTGTTCTCGCCGATCGTCGTCGGCCCCTTGATCACGGCATGCCCCTCGATGCGCGTGCCGGCGCCGATTTCGACGGCCGGGCCGACGACGGCATACGGGCCCACGTACGCGGATTCATGCACGTGGGCGTCCGGCGAGACGACCGCTTTCTCGTCGATCAAGGTCTCTTTCCGGATACCATGAAAATTTCCGCCTCGGCCACCACTTTCGCATCGACCTCGGCCGAGCACTGGAAGCACCATAAGCCGCGTTTGTGCTTGGTGAGCTCGGCGTGCAAGACGAGCTGGTCTCCGGGCTTGACGGGCAACTTGAAGCGCGCGTTCTCGATGCGCACGAGGTACAGAATCGTCACCTTCTGCTCCTCGCGGTTTGCGCTTTCCCAAGCAAGCACGCCGCCGGCTTGCGCCAACGCCTCGAGGACCAGCACGCCGGGCATCACCGCGTGGCCGGGGAAGTGGCCCACGAAGTGCGCTTCATTGATGGTCACGTTCTTGAGCGCCGTGATCGAACGGCCCGGCGTTACGCTGAGCACGCGGTCGACGAGCAAGAATGGGAAACGGTGCGGTAACCGCGCGATGACCTCCTCGGTATCGAGGCTCCTCTGCTCAGTCATCGTCGCGGTCGTTCCTGTCCCGGTCGATCGTATGCATTGCCTTCTCCACGGCGCGCAAACGCTGCGCCATTGTATCCAGATTCCGCAAGCGCGAGACGTTGCGGCGCCAGCGTGCTGCCTCGTCGGCCGGCAGCGCGCCGCCGTAAATACCGGGCTCGCGAATCGACTTCGTCACGACGCTGCGAAAGAGCAGCATGACGTCGTCGCAAATCGTGAGCTGATTGGCGATCACGGCGCCGCCGCCGATCTTGCAGCGGCGTCCGATCTTCGTGCTGCCCGCGGCGCCCGACATCGCCGCCATGACCGTGTGCGCACCGACGCGCACGTTGTGCGCTATCTGCACGAGGTTATCGAGCTTGACGCCGTCTTCGATGATCGTCGCTTCGATCGTGCCGCGATCGATCGTGGTATTGGCGCCGATTTCCACGTCGTCGCCGACCTGCACGGTGCCGAGCTGCGGGATCTTCACCCATTCGCCCTGGTCCTCGGCAAAGCCGAAGCCGTCCGATCCGATCACGGCGCCGGCATGAATGATGCAACGCGCGCCGATCGTGACCCGGTCGAGCACGGTCACGTGCGGCGCGAGCCGCGAATGCGCGCCCACGCTCACCTCCGTGCCGAGCACGCTGCCCGGCCCGATGACGACGCCGGCGCCGAGCCGGCAGCCGGCGCCGATCACCGCACCGGCGCCGACGTGCGCCGACTCCGGCACGACAGCACCCGGAGCGACGCTCGCGGCAGGATGCACGCCCGGAGCGATGACAGGTGCGGGGTGCAAGTGCGCGGCGATACGCGCGAACGTCGCGTACGGGTTCGTGCAGACGAGGCAAGCGACGGGCGACTCGGACGCGAAGCGCTCCTCGAGCACGACAGCGGCGGCGTGCGTCGCCGCGAGCTGCTCGCGATAGAGGGGATTGGCGAGAAAGGTAACGGCATCGGCGCCCGCGCCGGCGAGCGTGGCGACGCGACTCACGAGCGTGTCGCCGGGCCCTTCGAGTCGGCAGCCAAATTTGGCCGCAAGCTCCTCAAGTGTCGCGGATCTCATGCGCGGCATCGGGAGGCGGCCGGCGCCGCCTCACTGGCCGTCGGTGTTCGAGCGCGCCGCCTGGAAGGACGCGAGCACGGCAGCCGTGATATCGACGGCCTCGCTCGCGTATACGGCCTCGTAAAGCACGAGGTCGAAACCGGCACCGCGCGCGTAAGTTTGCACCTGTTGCACGATCGTACGCTGCAGGTTCGTGAGCTCTTCGTTTTGCCGGATGTTGAAATCCTCGCGCAGCTCGTTGTCGGCGCGCTGCAAATCGCGTTGGCCGTCCCGAATCTCGCGTTCGAGGTTAGCGCGCTCTTCGGCGCCCATCACCGATGCGTCGCGTTGATAGGTCTCTTGTTTCGTCTGCAGCGCCGTTTGCATGCTGGTGAGCTCGCGTTGCCGCGGCGCGAACTCGTCGCGCAGTTGCGCCATCACGGATTGGGATTGCGGCGCTTGCTCGATGAGCTGCGACATATTGACCACGCCGATCTTGATGCTCGTGTTCTGGGCTTGGGCAGCGCCCACGGTGAGCAGCGCGCAGAGCAGAGCGAGCCCGCCGCGAGCGTGCATCCCCGATTGCATCCGTCTCATCGAAATGAACCTCAACGTGCTAAAAAGCATTGCCGATCGAGAACTGAAACCGCTCGACCTCGTCGGCGTAGAACCGGTCGGTTGCGTCGTCGGCATTGAGCGGCGTCGCGTAACTGAATCTCAGCAATCCCAAGGGCGCAAGCCACTCTACGGCGAAGCCGACCGAATGCTTGAGCCTATCATAGTCGAAATCGTAATCGATGGGGTCCCCCAGCTTGTCGAAAAACGCGATGCCGCCGGTGTGAAAGACGTTGCCGATATCGTAGAAGAGTGACATCCGCGTCGAGCCCGCGATCTTTTCCGGTGTCGGCAGGATGAGCTCGAACTGACTCGCGACGAGCAAGTTGCCGCCGTGGGGGTTCTGCAGCGAATCGATGGGGCCGAGATAGCTTTCCTTGAAACCGCGAACCGAGTTGGGTCCGCCGCCGTAGAAGTTCCGGAACGGCGGCAAGGCGGTAGTATCCCCGTAGGCGTCGCCGAAATTGATGTCGCTGTTGATTCTGAAGCGCCACGAGCCCGGCAGCCGAATGAACCGCTCGAAATTGAACGAAGCGACGAAATATTCAGTGTCGCTGCCCGGAATCGCCGCTTGCAGGTTTGCGAAAATCCTCGAGCCCAAGTCCGGAAACAGCACGCGGTTGCGCGAGTCGTACGACCATCCCAGCACGAGCTCGAGCGAGCTCACGTCCGTGCCGAAAACGCCGCTGGCGCCCGGCACGGCGAACGATTCGCCGTTGTTTTGCACCCATTCGCGGGCTTGATCGGAGCTGAATTGACTCGTGAGCAGCTGCGCTTGCTGATATGCAAAGCCGAAGCGCAACCCTTGCACTTCGCTGATCGGATAGCCCCACGTGATTCCCCCGGTCAACGTCTCGGTCGAGAAATCCGAGGCCACGGACGTGAATTGCGTGATGTCCTGGTACTGGAACGCGATCTGCCGCGACAGGCCGTCCATATTGCGGTAGGCATCGGTGAAGTCGATCGCATATATCTTGTAGTACTCGCCGCCGCTCAAGTTGAGCTGGACGCGGTTGCCCGTGCCCATGAAGTTCGTATGCGTGAAGTTGCCGCCGAGGATGATGCCTTGCGACTCGGAAAACCCCAAGCTGCCGCCGAACTGTCCCGGTAGCCCCTCCTCGATCTCGAAATCGACGTCGACGAGATCCGGAGAGCCGGGGACGGGAGTCGTCTCGTACTCGGCCGACTCGACATAGGGCAAGCGCTGCAGATTGATTTTCGAGCGCTCGATGAGCGCATTCGACAAATACCCTCTTTCCATCTGGCGCATCTCGCGGCGGAAGACTTCGTCGTTGATGTTCTCGGAGCCGTTGAAGTTGATCCGCCGCACATAGACCCGGTTCTGCGGATCGACGAAGAACGTCACGGCCACTTCTTTCGTCTCTTCGTCGAGCTCGGGCAGCGCGCGCACCTGCGCGAACGCATAGCCGTCCTGGCCGAGCCTGAGCTTCATGGCTTCTTCCGTGAAGGCGAGCAGTTGCTGCGAGAATATCTGGCCGCTCTGCGGGAGGATCAGGCGTCGCAGCTCCTCGGCGGCCACCACCATCTCGCCCGCGAGCCGCACGTCCGAAAGCGTGTACAGCGCCCCTTCGTCGATGCTGATCGTCACGAATATGTCCGTCTTGTCGGGCGAGATCGCGACTTGAACGTCGTCGACGCGAAAGTCGGCATAGCCGCGATCCATGTAGTAGGAGCGCAGCGTCTCGAGGTCGCCCTCGAGCGCTTCCCGCGAGTAGCGATCGTCGTCTCTGATGAACGAGAGTAAGTTCCCGGTGCTGAGCTCGAACTGATCGATGATCGCGTCGTCGTCGAACTGCGTGTTGCCGACAATGTTGATTTGGCGAATCTTGGCCCGGTCGCCTTCGACGATGTCGATGGAGACGCGCACGCGATTGTCGGGGAGATCCTCCACCGTCGGCGTTATCTTGGCGCCGTATTTGCCGCGGCCATGGTATTCCTCGGTCAACACCTGCGTCACTTCATCGAGGACGGACCGGTTGAACGTCTTGCCCGTGGCGAGGCCGACGTTGGTCATCGACTCCTCGAGTTGCTCGTCGTCGATGTCCTTGTTGCCCTCGAAAGTGAACTCCTCGATCGTGGGGCGCTCCAGGACGACGATGACCAAGGTGTCGCCGTCACGGCGGAACTCCATGTCCTGGAAAAACTCGGTGTCGAAAAGGGCGCGAAACGCTTCACGCTGTCGCTGATCGTCGATGGTGTCGCCGATATTGATCGGCAAGTAGTTGTAGATCGTGCCTTCGGAAATCCGCTGCGCGCCCTCGACGCGGAAGTTGCGCACGACCCAGGGCTCGGCGCTCTCGGCCGCTTGCGCAAGCAGGCTGCTCGCGGCGACGAGCACGTAGGGGAGCGCCGCGGGCAACCTCATGTGGCAAAAATCCGCGACAAATCGTTGTAGAACACGACGCCCATGAGCACGATCAGAAACGCGATGCCGAGCTGTTGGCCGAAGGCGAGCGCACGCTCGGACAGCGGCGCGCCTTTGAGCCATTCGGCGATCTGAAAAACTATTTGGCCGCCGTCGAGAATGGGAATGGGCAGCAGATTCATGATGCCGAGACTGATGCTGACTATCCCCAAGAAGCTCAAGAATGCCGTGAGCCCCAACGCCGCGCTCTCGCCGGCATAGGCCGCGATCATGATCGGGCCGGAGGCGTTGCGCAGCGATACCTCGCCCATGAGCATGTGTCCCAGCAGGCGCACCGTGAGCGCGGACATCTCCCACGTGCGCGCGACGCTGCGCGATACCGCGGCGATCGGGCCGTAGCGTTGCTCGGTCCGGATGCGCTCGACGATCTCGTCGGACAGACGGGCCGGCCACGTGCCAATCCGGCCCACCGCGACGCCGTTCTCTTCGACGGTGCCGATAACGAGCGTGAGCTCGATCTCCCGGCCCTCGCGGAGCACTTGCGTCGACACGGTTTGCCCCGGTCGTGCGCGCACGAAGGCCACCCATTGCTGCCAACCGCGGATTGCTTCGCCCTCGGCCGCGACCACGCGGTCGCCGGCCGCAAATCCCGCTTGCTCGGCAGGCGAGCCCAAGTCGATGCGGTCGATGTCCGCCGGCACGAGCGCCAAGGGGCCGAGGCTGAAGCCCAAGCCCGGGAAGAGCGCGTCCGGCTCGGTCAACGCCGACACGCGCCCGCGCACGTCCAATTCGACGCTGCGCGGCGCTTCATCGAGCGCGTGAACCGTGAGATCGATGCGGCCGTCCGCGAGCAGCTCGTCGAAAATCGTGAGCACGGCGTCCTCGAGCGTCGCCGTCGGCCCGCCGCCGATCGTCTCGATGACGTCCCCGGGGCGGAGACCCGCGGCCTCGGCGAGCGAGCCCGGCGCGACGTCTTCGACAATCGGTCGAATGCCCGGCACGCCGGACACGAACATGAGCCAATAGACGACGATCGCGAACAGGAAATTGAAGCCGGGACCGGCCAAGAGCACCGCGATGCGCTGCGGGATCGGGCGGCGGTTGAAGGCCCGGTCGCGTTCGTGCTCCTCGACGGGCCCTTCGCGCTCGTCGAGCATTTTGACATAACCACCGAGCGGGATCGACGAGATCCAGTACTCGACCTGGTCGGGCGCGCGCCCGCGCCACTTCCACAGCGGCTTGCCGAAACCGATCGAGAACCTGAGCACCTTGAAGCCGAGCTTGCGCGCCACCCAAAAATGGCCGTACTCGTGCACCGCCACGAGCACGCTAATGGCGACGACGAACGCGAGCAAGGAAAACACGAAATCAGGCATGAATGGAATCGCGAGCAAAGCTCGCTCCTACAGTCATAATTGGAGGCATTCTACCTGCTCGCGAAAGCTACCGGTGTGCGGCCTCGGCAGGTTTAATCGACTCTTAATGTCGGCACCATGTCGGCGCCGCCGGCGCCTCAACCGAGCACACCGGCAATCCGCAAGCCTACGGCGTACATGGGGACTGCGGCGATGAGGCCGTCGATGCGGTCCAAGACTCCGCCGTGCCCCGGCAACAGGTGGCCGGTGTCCTTGAGCCCGACGTTGCGTTTCAGCATGCTCACGGTCAGGTCGCCGACGACGGATACGAGCGCCGTACACGAGGCGACGGCCACGATCGGCCACGGGGAGAGGTCGAGCCAGGAGGCGCCGAGGTACGCAACCACGAGTGCGAGCGCGAGCCCGCCGCCGACGCCTTCCCAGGTCTTGCCGGGACTTACTTTGGGCGCGAGCTTGACGCGTCCGAGCAACCGGCCGGCCGCAAAGGCGCCGACGTCGGCCGCCCAGACGAGCGCAAGCGCGAGCAGCGTGAGCTCGGGTCCGCGCGGTTGCGCTGCATGCATGAGCTTCAAGATCAGCCACGACGGCAATAACGCCACGGGTCCCGCGACGAGCACCCACGGCAGCGGAATGCGCCGCGGGTACGTCAGCACACCGAGGAACGCGACGCACCAGACGGCGAGCGCCACGGCCAGCAGAAAATCGATGCGCACCGGCAGCCGACCGGCCGTCAGCATGAGCAATAGGAAAACGCCCACGTAAACCCAACGCGCGGCCGTCCCGCAGCGCGCGAGCCCCGCCCATTCCCAGGCGCCGGCGAGCCACAGCAACGCGAGCACGCCCAAGGCGATTGCCGTCGGCAAGAACAGCAGGGTTGCCGCGACCGCAATGCCGAGCGCGAGCCCGGTCATGATGCGAGTCCCTAGCAACTGGCTGCCTCGATCTGCTCTCCCGTCTTGCCGAAACGCCGCTGCCGCTCTGCGTAGAACGCGAAAGCCCGCGCGAGCTCGGCATGACTGAACTCGGGCCACAAGAGATCGGAGAAAAAGAGCTCGGAGTAAGCGACGTCCCAGAGCAAGAAATTGCTGATGCGCTTTTCGCCGCCCGTGCGAATCAGCAGGTCGACCGTCGGTAAACCGCTCGTCTCGAGCGCGGCGGCAAACCGCGCCTCGTCGATCGCGTCGGGATCGAGCACGCCGGACTTGACGTCCAGAGCAAGTTTGCGGGCGGCTTGGGCAAGATCCCAACGGCCGCCGTAAGCGACCGCGACGATGAGATGCATGCCGGAATTCTCCGCCGTGCGTCGTTCCGCCGCGCGCGTCGCGTCATCGAGCGCCGTGCTCAACTTGCTGCGGTCGCCGATGAACCTGAGCCGAATGCCGTTGGCGTCGAGCTCGGCGACCTCGCGCTCGAGCGCATCGAAAAAGAGCGCCATTAGGCCGCTGACTTCATCGGGCGGGCGGCGCCAGTTCTCGCTCGAGAACGCAAACAGCGTGAGCGTGCCGACTCCGTGCTCGGCGCAATATTTGACGGTCTCCCGCACGGGCTTGACGCCGGCTTGGTGGCCGGTCGGACGCGGCAGCGCCCGTCGCTTTGCCCAACGGCCGTTGCCGTCCATGATGACGGCCACATGTCGCGGCACAATTGCGTGCGTCTTCGACCGGGCTGGGTTGGCAACCATGACGACGGCGATCGGTCTAGAAGGCCATGATCTCGGCTTCTTTTTCCTTCAGAAGCGCATCTACTTGGGCCACGTGCGTGTCGGTCAGCTTCTGAATCTCTTCGTGGGCCCGACGGTCGTCGTCTTCGGTGATCATCTTTTCCTTGAGCAAATCCTTGACGTCGGCCAGCGCGTCGCGCCGCACCGTGCGGATCGCGACTCGGGCGGCCTCGGCCTGGTGACGCACGGCCTTGACGAGCTCCTTGCGCCGTTCCTCGGTCATCGGCGGCAGCGGCACGCGGATCACGGAACCTGCGGTCACGGGCGTCAGTCCCAAGTCCGACGTCAGAATCGCCTTCTCGACGACGGCGACCATCTTGCTCTCCCACGGCGACACGGTCAGAGTGCGCGCATCCTCGACGCTCACCGTAGCGACTTGGTTGACGGGCACGCGCGTGCCGTAGTACTCGACCGTGATGTGCTCGAGCAACCCCACGTGAGCTCGCCCCGTGCGCAGGCGACGAAGCTCGTCCTTGAATGCGTCGATGCCGCGACGCATGCGCTGAATCGCGTCCTTTTTTACGTCGTCGATCACGCGCCGGTGCCCGTCAACGGCAGTCCGTTCGCCACCGCCGTGCCGATCGTCTCGCCTTTCACGAGGCGCACGAGGTCGCCGGCGTTGTTGAGATTGAATACGACGAGCGGCACATTATTGTCGCGGCACATGACGATCGCCGTTGCATCCATAACGCGCAGGCGTTGCGTGAGAACCTGATCGAACGACAGCGCCCGGTAGCGTTTCGCGCTCGGATCGAGCATCGGGTCCGCCGAATACACACCATCGACCTTGGTGGCTTTCAGGAGGACGTCGGCGCCGATCTCGATCGCGCGTAGGCTCGCTGCCGTATCGGTCGTGAAGAACGGGTTGCCCGTGCCGGCCGCAAAAATGACGACGCGCCCCTTCTCGAGATGCCGGATGGCGCGCCGGCGAATATAGTCTTCGCAGACGTCGTGAATTTGCAGGGCAGACATGACGCGGGCGACGGCGCCCTTGCGCTCGAGCGCATCCTGGAGCGCGAGAGCATTGATGACGGTGGCGAGCATTCCCATGTGGTCGCCGGTGATGCGGTCCATTCCCGCCTCGGCGAGCCCGGCGCCGCGGAATATGTTGCCGCCGCCGATCACGAGGCCCACTTGGACGCCCATCCCCGCGACTTCGGCGATCTCAGCCGCCACGCGCTGAATCACGGGCGGGTCAATGCCGTATTGTTGCCCCCCGAGCAGGGCCTCCCCACTGAGCTTCAGCAGAATCCGCTGATACACAGGCGAGTCTAAAGCCATCAACGCCTCGTTCTTTCGTTGTAGGAGCGGGCTTTGCTCGCGATTCTTGTTCTTGAAGAGTCGCGAGCGAAGCTCGCTCCTACACAAATTCATCTAAGTCTACAGTAAAGCGGCGACCTCTTCCCCAAAGTTCCCGCGCTTCTTGTCGATGCCTTCGCCGACCTCGTAACGCAGGAATCGTTTGACTTTCGCGCCGTTCGCCTTGAGCAGGTCTCTGACTCGCCGGTCGGGATCCTTGACGAACGGCTGCCCCATGAGGGTGACTTCCTCGAAATGCTTGCGGAGCCGCCCTTCGACCATCTTGGCGACGATTTCGGGCGGCTTGCCTTCCTGCGCAGCTTGGGCGCCTAAGATCTCGCGCTCCTTGGCGAGCTCCGTCGCAGGAACGTCGTCGATCGATACGTAGCGCGGCGCCGTCGCCGCAACTTGCATGGCGAGATCGCGGGCCAGGTCCGGCGTCCCGCCCTCGAGCTCCACGAGCGTCCCGATGCGATTCATGTGCACATAAGTGCCGACGGTTCCGGCGCTGCCGACGACCTCGAAGCGGCGCACGGCAATGTTCTCGCCGACTTTGGCGACGAGCGCCTGGCGCGCTTCCTCGAGGCGCTGCCCGCCGGCGTCGATCTGCATGAGCGCCTCGACGTCGGCCGGCTCGCGGTCGAGCACAGCACGGCCCACGAGATTCGCGAACGCGCGAAAATTCGCGTCATCGGCGACGAAATCCGTCTCGGAGTTGACCTCGACGATGGCGTGACGCTTGGCGCCCGCGGCGCTCAATACGAGAACCCGGCCTTCGGCCGCCACGCGCGAGGCTTTCTTATCCGCCTTCGCCTGTCCCGACTTGCGCAGCAATTCCACGGCCGCGTCGATGTCCCCGTCGGCATCGACGAGCGCCTTCTTGCAATCCATCATGCCCGCGCCGGTACGTTCGCGAAGCTCCTTGACCAATGCCGGCGTTACTTGCATGCGCGCTCTCAATTCTCATCCGCGGCTTCTTCCGCGGCGGCCACGATCTTCGACACGGGCTCCTCCGGAGGCGCTTCGGCGCTCGCCTCCGCGGCGCCCTCGGCGGGAGGCGCGGCGCTCGCATCCGCGGCGGCCTCGGCGGGAGGCGCGGCGCTCGCATCCGCGGCGGCCTCGGCGGGGCCCGCGGTCTTGGTCCGAACTTTGGTCACGCGCGCGCGCTTCTTCGACGCCGCCTTCTTCGACCGGACGCGCCCCGTTTCGACTTTGGGGCGGCCTTCCTCGTCGAGCTCGACGAACTCGTCGTCGCCGCTCGGCACCTCCGGAATCGACGCCTTGCCGTCGAGCACGGCGTCGGCAATGCCTTGCGCGTAGAGCTGAATCGCGCGCATCGCGTCGTCGTTGCCCGGAATCGCGTAGGCGACACCCTCCGGTGAGCAGTTGGTATCCACGATCGCGACGACGGGGATACCGAGCTTGCGCGCTTCCTTGACCGCGATCTCTTCGTGGCCGACGTCGATGATAAACACGGCGTCCGGCAGCGCATCCATCTCCTTGATGCCGCCGAGCGCGCGCTGCAGCTTGTCCCGCTCGCGCACGAGCTTCAGGATCTCTTTCTTCGTGAAGTCGGTGCTCGCGCCGGCGGCGGTGATTTCCTCGAGATCGCGCAGACGCTTGATCGACTGACGGATGGTTTTGAAGTTCGTCAGCATTCCGCCGAGCCAGCGCTGACTGATGCACGGCATACCGCAGCGCGCCGCTTCCTCGCTGACCGCCTGCCGCGCAGCGCGCTTCGATCCGACGAACAGGATCTTGCCGCCATCGGCGACGACCTTGCGGACGAATTGCATTGCCTCGAGATAGAGAGGCAACGTCTTCTCGAGATTGATGATGTGGATCTTGTTGCGCTCACCGAAGATGTACTGAGCCATCTTTGGATTCCAGAAGCGGGTCTGATGCCCAAAATGCACGCCCGCTTCCAGCATCCGGCGCATGGTTACGTCGGCCATGGAAGCTCCTTACGGGTTGATCCTCCACGTGTCCCCGCCTGCAACCCAAGCGTATGGCAGTACGCCGGGCACCCAGCCTGCGGGTTTCGACACGTGTGTGAAGTTAAACGCTCGGAAGCCAAATTGCCTCCGAAGCGCGCGCTTTATACCATAGCTGCCCACCAGCAACAATGTCGCGACCACTACGTGAACCGCGCGGGCGCGCGGGCGATCGCGCCCAAGGCGGACCGGCTCTCCTCTATGAGCGTAACCATCAAGACGCCTGACGAGCAGGAAAAAATGCGCGTGGCCGGCCGCCTCGCGGCCGACGTGCTCGACATGATCGGCGAGCACGTCAAGCCCGGCGTCGCGACGGAAGAGCTCGATGCGATCTGCCATCGCTATATCGTCGGTACGCTGGACGCGATTCCAGCCCCGCTCAATTACCGCGGCTTTCCAAAATCCATTTGCACGTCCGTCAATCACGTCGTCTGCCACGGGATTCCCGGCGAGCGCACGCTCAAGAACGGCGACATCGTCAACGTCGACGTGACCGTGATCAAGGACGGGTTCCACGGCGACACGAGCCGCATGTTCTACGTCGGTCAACCCAGCGTGATCGGTGAGCGCCTGACGCGCGTCTGCTTCGAGAGCATGTGGGTCGGCATCCGCGCCATCAAGCCGGGAGCGCGGCTCGGCGACATCGGCCACGCGATTCAAACGCATGCCGAGAAGAGCCGCTTTTCGATCGTGCGCGAGTACTGCGGACACGGTATCGGACGCATCTTCCATGAGGATCCGCAGGTGCTTCATTACGGCAAACCCGCGACCGGGCTCGAGCTCCTGCCGGGCATGACCATCACCGTCGAACCGATGGTCAACGCCGGCAAACGCGACGTCCGGCTGCTCACCGATGGCTGGACCGTGGTCACCAAGGACCACTCGCTGTCGGCGCAATGGGAGCATACTGTGCTCGTGACCGACACCGGCTTCGAAGTCTTGACGTTGGGCTCGGCCGATCGGGCCGCTTAAGCATGGCCACGTCGCTCAGAGTCGAGCCGCAACTCTCTCTCGACGAACGTCTCAAACCGGAAGCTCTACGCGTCCTGCTGCTCGACAAGAGCGGCAACTGCAGCGCGGCCCGACAGCTCTTGAGCGACGCACACGACACGCTCAAAGATCGCTTCCTCGCGAACGAGCCGATCGAGAATCTCGTCGCGGGCCGGTCCGACATCGTCGATCGAGTCATCCTCGCCTGCTGGCACCACTTCGCCGCGGCCATCGAGAAGCAAGCCGATCTCGTCGCCGCCGGCGGCTACGGCCGCGGCGAGTTGCACCCTCATTCGGACATCGATCTGCTGCTCTTGATCGAGTCGCAGTTGCCGCCGGGGGCGGACGAAGCCATCAGCCGGTTTCTGGCGTGTCTCTGGGACATCGGCCTCGAAGTCGGTCACAGCGTCCGTACGCTCGACGACTGCGTGCAGCACGGTCGCGACGACGTGACGGTTCTGACGGCGCTCATGGAAACCCGTCTGCTCGCGGGCCCGGGACGCCTTTTCGCCGAGCTGCCGGAACGCATCAGTGTCGAGCATCTGTGGAGCTCCGCGGATTTCTTCCGCGCCAAGGTCGACGAGCAGATCGAGCGGCACCGCCGCTACCACGACACGGCGTATAACCTCGAGCCGAACGTCAAGGGCAGTCCCGGCGGGCTGCGCGACATTCAGATGATCTCGTGGATCGCGCAGCGCTACTTGGGCACGGCGCGGCTCGAAGATCTCGTCGCTCACAATTTCCTCACGGAGGGGCAACTGCGCATCCTGAAGGCGTCGCGCGCCTTCTTGTGGCGCATTCGTTTCGGTTTGCACTTGCTCACCGGGCGGCGCGAGGATCGCTTGCTCTTCGATCATCAAATCAAGCTTGCTGAGATGCTCGGCTACGAAGATGCGACGTTCACGCTGGCTGTCGAGCAGCTCATGCAGCGCTACTACCGCACCGTCATGGAAGTCAGCCGTCTCAACGAGATGCTGTTGCAGCTATTCGAGGAGGCTGTTCTCGAGAAGCGCGACCAAACGGCGATTCCGCTCGGGCCGCGGTTTCAGGCGCGCGGGCAGTATCTGGAAACGGTCGACGATCAAGTGTTTGTACGCGAGCCATCGGCGCTGCTCGAGATTTTCCTGTTGCTCGAGCAGAATCTCGACCTCAAAGGCGTGAACGCGCGAACCATCGCGCTCATCAAGCAACACTTATGGCTGATCGACGAAGAGTTCCGCCAGAACCCGCGACATCATCGCCTATTCCTCGATATCTTGAGGGCGCCGCAGGGCGTCACCCGCACGCTCAAGCGCATGAATACTTACGGAGTGCTCGGCCTATACATCCCGGCCTTCGGCCGCGTCGTCGGCCGCATGCAGTACGACCTCTTTCATGCGTATACGGTCGATCAGCACACGCTCTTCGTCGTCGAGAACCTGCGCCGGCTGTCGCTCGAGCGCTTCGACGACGAATTCCCGCAAGCGAGCGCGATCATGCAGAAGGTCGACAAGCCGGAGATCGCGTATCTCGCCGGGCTGTTTCACGACATCGCCAAGGGGCGTGGCGGCGATCACTCCGAGCTCGGGGCAATCGACGCCGAGTCGTTTTGTCTCGAGCACGGCATGAGCCGCTACGACGCACGCCTCGTCGCCTGGCTGGTCCAGCATCACCTGCTGCTGTCGCTCACGGCGCAAAAGAAGGACATCAACGATCCCAACGTGGTTACCGAATTCGCCAAGACCGTCGGCGACCAGAAGCACCTCGATTATTTGTACGTTCTGACCGTCGCCGACGTGCGCGGCACGAACCCGAAGCTCTGGAATTCGTGGAAAGACACATTGTTCTGGGAGCTTTATACGGCCGCCAAGCGGGCGGTGCGACGGGGACTTGCGAACCCGCTCGACAAAGAGGCGCTCATCCTCGAGACGCAGGCGCAAGCGGAGCAGCTATTGGCGCAGGCCGGGATGAAGCCCGAGCGCTGGCGCAAGATCTGGGCGAATTTCACCGATGAGTACTACGTTCGTCATCGCCCCGTGGAGATCGCGTGGCACACGACAGTGCTCGCGAGCGAGCCCAACCCGCAGACGCTGCTCGTCGACGTCAGCAACTCGATCGCCGATGGGTTGACGGTGCTGATGGTCTATACCAAACGCGAGCTCAAGACGTTCGTGCGCACTACGGCGGCGCTCGACAGTCTCGGCTTGAACATCGTCGACGCCCGAATTCTGCCGCTGAGCGACGATCATAACCTCGACACCTATTGCGTGCTGGAAAGCGACGGCAGCTCGATCACCGATCGCCAGCGCCTCGAGGAAGTCCGCTACCGCGTTCTCGATGCATTGAGGAATCACGATCCACGATCGCTCAAAGTGACGCGGCGCGCGCCGCGGCAAGTACGCATGTTCTCGACGCCCGTGCAAGTCGCGCTTTCGCTCGATCCGGTCAATCAGCGTACCGTCATCGAGCTCGTCGCGAGCGATCGCCCGGGCCTGTTGTTCCAAGTCGGGCAAATCTTCGAGCGCTATGGTGTCGTGCTCAAAAACGCCAAAGTATTGACGATCGGCGAGCGCGTGGAGGACGTGTTCTTCGTCACGACGGAAGGCAATCAACCTCTGAGCGTCGAGGTCGGCGGAGAGCTCCGCAAAGCGCTGGAAGAAGGGCTCAGCGAATCGCCGACCCCGTAGTGTAGGAGCGAGCTTCGCTCGCGATTCTTTGTGAGTTTGGTCGTCATGACGGTATAGGAGCGGGCTTCGCTCGCGATTCTTTGGGAGCAGCGGTGAACGAACTACGCGGTGTCATCGATACGGCTTGGGAAAAACGCGCCGACGTTTCTCCGACGAATGTCTCCGCCGAGGTCAAAAGAGCCGTCGAGGCGGCTTTGCGCGGGCTCGACAGCGGGGAGCTGCGCGTCGCGGAGCCCGCGGCCGGCGGCTGGCAAGTCAACGCGTGGCTCAAGAAAGCCGTGCTCTTGTCGTTTCGCATGAATGAAAACCGCGTGATCGAGGGCGGCCACACGCGCTTCTACGACAAAGTTCCGCTCAAGTACGCCGCCTACACGGCCGAGCAGTTTGCGCGCTCCGGCACGCGCGTGGTTCCCGACGCCGTCGTGCGCCGCGGCGCCTACGTCGCACGCGACGTGATTCTAATGCCCTGCTTCGTCAACATCGGTGCTTACGTGGACAGCGGCACGATGATCGACACGTGGGCGACGGTCGGAAGCTGCGCCCAGATCGGCAAGAACGTGCATCTGTCCGGCGGCTCAGGGATAGGCGGCGTGCTCGAGCCGTTGCAGGCTCAGCCTACGATCATCGAGGATGACTGTTTCATCGGCGCCCGGTCCGAGATCGTCGAAGGAGTCGTCGTCGAGCGCGGCAGCGTTCTCGCGATGGGCGTGTACATCGGCGCGAGCACGCGCATCTATGACCGCGAGAGCGGCGAGATCCTTTACGGCCGCGTGCCGGCGGGCTCCGTCGTGGTCTCCGGGAGCCTGCCCGCGAAAAACGGAGCGTACAGCCTGTATTGCGCCGTCATCGTCAAGAAAGTCGACGCGAAAACGCGCGCCAAGACCAGCCTCAACGAGCTGCTGCGGCCGGATTGATCACCGTAGGAGCGAGCTTCGTCTTTGTGGGAGCGAGCTTCGCTCGCGATTCTTGCATTCGCGAGCGAAGCTCGCTCCTACAGAAGACAAATCAGCCGAAACGGCCCGTGATGTAGTCCTCGGTGAGCTTGTGCCGCGGATTCGTGAAAATATCGTCCGTGTCGCCGACTTCGATGAGCTTTCCCAAATGGAAGTACGCAGTGCGTTGCGACACGCGCGCGGCCTGCTGCATGGAATGCGTGACGATGACGATCGCGTAATTCTGCTTGAGCTCGTCGATGAGATCCTCGATGCGTGCCGTTGCGATCGGGTCGAGCGCCGAGCACGGCTCGTCCATGAGAATCACTTCGGGACTGACTGCGATCGTGCGTGCGATGCACAAGCGCTGCTGTTGTCCTCCGGACAGACCGGTTCCCGGCTCCTCGAGCCGATCTCTGACCTCGCTCCACAAGCCGGCGCGCTCGAGACTCGTCTGCACGATCTCGTCGAGCGATGCGCGATCCGTCGCGAGCCCGTGAATGCGCGGCCCATACGCGACGTTGTCGTAGACCGATTTCGGAAACGGATTGGGCTTCTGAAAAACCATGCCGACGCGCGCGCGCAGCATCACGACGTCCATATCGCGCGCGTAAATATCCTCGCCGTCGAGCTTGATCTCGCCGGTTACGCGGGCCGACTCGATCGTATCGTTCATGCGGTTGAGACAACGCAGAAACGTGGACTTGCCGCAGCCCGACGGACCGATGAGCGCGATGACCTGGTTGAGCGCGATATCGAGATTGACTTTTTGGATCGCGTGGTTGTCGCCGTAATAAACGTCGACGCCGCGCGCCTCCATTACCGCGTTGGCGGCGGTATAGTCCCCGACGGTCTTGTATTCCTTCTTGGCCGCCGCTTGTCCCGGCTTCGCCTGCGAAGACTCATCGGGCTTGGGGACGCTTACGGACACGTTCTTGCTCTTGGCATCGGCACTGTCCACAGTCTACCCCAAAGGAATTGCCGAACCCTAAAAGCGGCGCTCGAAACGTTTGCGTAGCAATATCGCAGTTGCATTCATCAAGAGCAGGAACACGAGCAGCACGATGATCGCAGCCGACGTTCGTTCGACGAACGCGCGCTCGGGGCTGTCGGCCCACAGGAACACTTGCACGGGCAGCGCCGATGCCGGATCGAGCGGTGAGCTCGGAACGTCGACGATGAAGGCCACCATGCCGATCATGAGCAGCGGGGCGGACTCGCCGAGCGCTCGCGCCATGCCGATGATCGTGCCGGTCAGCATGCCGGGCATGGCGAGCGGCAGCACATGATGCAGCACCATCTGCATCTTCGACGCGCCCACTCCGAGCGCCGCCTCGCGTATCGACGGCGGCACCGCGGTCAACGCGGCGCGCGACGCGATGATGATGACGGGCAAAGTCATGAGGCTCAACACGAGCCCGCCCACGAGCGGCGCCGAGCGCGGCAAGCCGAAAACGTTGATGAAGAGCGCCAAGCCGAGCAGGCCGAACACGATGGAAGGAACGGCGGCAAGGTTGTTGATATTGACCTCGATGAGATCCGTCCAGCGGTTTCTGGGGGCGAATTCCTCGAGGTAGATGGCAGTGGCGACACCGAGCGGGAACGACAGCGCGAGAGTGACGAGCAGCATGAAGAACGAACCCACGGTCGCGCTCCAGATGCCCGCGAGCTCGGGATCGCTCGACGCCCCGGCAGTGAAGAAATACCGATTGAAGCGCAGCTCGACCCGATGCTCAGCCTCGAGCGAGTCGAGCCATTGCAGTTGGCGGTCCGTGATCCGCCGGTCGCTCTCTTCGAGATCGCGCTCGATGTGCCCCTTGACGACCATATCGATATCGTCGTCGGCGAGCACCCATATCCGTTGCGTCGTCCCTATCAACGCCGGATCCGCGAGCACGCGTTCACGGAGCTCGAGAGCGGCGCCGGGGCTCAACAGCGCATATAGCGCGCGCAAGTCGCCGCGCGCAGTCACGTCCGGGAACAATCCGCCGAGCGCCTCGCGCACGAGCCCGAGATAGTTCGCCCGAGCGAGCACTTCGCCGGCCCGCGTTTCCTCCGGGTCGATCGTGTCTTCATCGAGCTCGACGTCGAGCAGAAAGCGCGTTTGCTGAAACGCCGTGTAGCCGTTGCCGATCAGCGTGTAGAAAAAGAACGCGAGGAACGCGAGGCCGGCCGCCAATGCCGACATCCCGAGCAGCCGAAACGTCTGCTCGTTGCGATAGCGGCGCTTGAGGCCGCGCGCAACGACGTCCTTGAGCGACCGCGGCGCAGGGCTATTCATACTGCTCCCGGTAGCGGCGCACGACACGCAACGCGACGATGTTGAGTATCAACGTGACGATGAACAGCACCAAGCCGAGCGCGAACGCAACGAGCGTCCTGGGGCTATCGAATTCCTGATCGCCGACGAGCACTGTGACGATCTGCACCGTCACCGTCGTCACGGCCTCGAACGGGTTCGCGGTCAAGTTCGCCGCGAGACCGGCCGCCATGACGACGATCATCGTCTCGCCGATCGCGCGCGACACGGCCAGAAGCACAGCCCCTACGATTCCCGGCAATGCCGCCGGCAGAATGACGCGACGGATCGTCTCCGACCGCGTGGCACCGAGGCCGTACGAACCGTCCCGCAACGCCTGCGGGACGGCGTTGATCACGTCGTCCGACAGCGACGACACGAACGGGATGATCATGATCCCCATGACGAGCCCGGCTCCGAGCGCGCTTTCCGAGGAGACGCTCAATCCCAGTCCCTCGCCGACGCGGCGCAGAATCGGCCCCACCGTCAGAGCGGCGAAATAGCCGTACACGACGGTTGGAATGCCGGCGAGGATTTCGAGCATCGGTTTTGCGTAAGTGCGCACGCGCGCGGCCGCGTACTCGGCTAGGTAGATCGCCGCCATGAGGCCGACGGGGACCGCAACGAGCATAGCGATCCCCGAGATCAGCAGCGTCCCGGTAAAGAGGGGCACGGCGCCGAAAGCGCCGGAGGAGCCGACTTGGTCGGCACGAATCGCCGTCTGCGGGCTCCAATTGAGCCCGAACAGAAACTCGAACGGCGACACCTGTTGAAAGAAGCGTAGCGACTCGAACAGGACGGAGACGAATATGCCGAGCGTGGTCAATATGGCGACCAGCGATGCCGCAATGAGCAATCGCTCGATCGTGCGCTCGACGCTGATGCGCGCTCGAAACGCCGGCCGGATGCGCCGAAACGCAAGACCCAGACCCGCGATTCCGACGACGAGGATCGTCGCAATCAGAATGCTGCGGCCGGTATCGCGGAGCGCCGCGTAGCGCTCTGCGGCTGCGCGGACGCCCTCATCGAGAGTGTTCGAAACGACGTTGCCTTCGACGAGATTGCGAATGTCGTTGTAGATCAGGCCGAGCTGTTCGGCGGGCAGCGTTTGGAGCTCCGCGGGCAGCGATTCGAGGACTTGGACGCGGAGAATGAACGGCTCGATCGCGCTCCAAAGCGCAAACATCAGCAATGCCGGAAGGACGCTCCACAGCGCGACATAACCGCCGTAGTAGCCGGGCAACGAATGAAACGTGCGCACGGGCACCCTCGACGCACTGCTCACGGCACGCTGGCGCCCAATGAAGTAACCGAGCACCGCGAGCCCGGCTATCGCAATCAGAACCGTGGAAGAGCCCACTGTCGTCCCGGCAGTCCCCTCGCCAGTTATTGATATTGTCTACGGTCGCGGCGCTTTTAGTTCGCTTCGGGGCCTAAGTGAAGCCTCTCGAGACTCGCCACCTGGGCGGCGACGCGGGCGCGCTCGTCTTCAGGCAACGGAATCAAGCCTTTGTCCGAAAGATAACCGAAATCTCCCCACGCGGCGTCGCTCGTAAACTCTTGAAGGAGCTCGCGGATGCCCTGAATCGCGTCGACATGTGCGGCCTTCACATAGAAGTATAAAGGTCGCGAGATCGGGTAGCGACCCGCGGCGATGTCGTCGAAGCTCGGCTCAACGCCATTGACGCGTGCGCCCTGGACCTTGTCGCCATTTTGGTCCAAGAAGCTATAGCCGAAAACGCCGAGCTGCGTGGGGTTGGCCGCGAGCTTTTGCACGATGAGATTGTCGTTCTCGCCCGCTTCGATGTACGCGCCGTCCTCGCGAATCGTATGACAGGCGGTCAGGTACGCGTCATCGTCGAGCGCCGCCACCCATGCGAAGCTCTTGCACCCCCCTTCCATGGCGAGCTCGAGAAACGCATCGCGCGTGCCCGACGTCGGCGGCGGACCGAGCACTTCGATGCGCGTCGCCGGCAGCGAGGAATCGACCTCCGACCATCGCCGATAAGGATTCGGCACGAGCTCTTGCGCACCCGCAGGATCCGGTACGCGCTTCGCGAGGGCCAAGTAGACCTGTCGCAGCGTGAGGTCGAGCGGAGCGGCGGATTTCGCATGGGCGAGCACGATGCCGTCGTAGCCTATCTTGACCTCGACGATCTCCGTCACGCCGTTCATCGCGCATTGCGCCACCTCGGATCGCGTGATGCGCCGCGATGAGTTCGTGATATCGGGATGTTGGACGCCGACGCCGGCGCAGAACAACTTGAAGCCGCCGCCGCTGCCCGTCGACTCGATCTTCGGCGTCTTGAACCGGGTGGACCGCCCGAATTGCTCGGCGACGACGGTCGAGAACGGATAGACCGTGGACGAGCCCACGATGCTCACGTAGTCGCGCACGGCCTGTGCTTGCGAAGGTCCGGCTCCGCAGGCAGCCAGCGCCAGGATGGCGCTGACGGCCAGGCTTGCCTTGAGCTGCGACGCGGCCTTGCAGTCTTGGCCCATCTAGAGTCCTCCGGTTACCGTGGAGCCCGCGCCATTGCTGGCCGAGCCGGGTTAGCATAGCGCTTGGAATGCTAGCCCCCGAATGTTAAGGAATTATTTCAGCCCGCCGATGGACACGCCCGAGCTCTGCCGCGCTCTCGTTCAACGAGCGTCCGTAACGCCGGACGATGCCGGTTGCCAGGCCCTCATTGCCGAGATCCTGCGCGCCGGAGGCTTCAGCGTAGAGCACATGCGCTTTGCCGACGTCGACAATCTTTGGGCTCGGCACGGCGGCGCTCCGCCGGTGCTCGTATTCGCGGGACACACCGACGTCGTCCCGCCGGGGCCCGCCGAGCAGTGGCAAGTCGAGCCCTTTGCGGCCGCGGTCGTGGATGGGCGCATCATCGGACGCGGCACCGCGGACATGAAGGGCAGTCTCGCAGCCATGATCAACGCGAGCCTGCGCTTCACTCGCACCTACCCGGCGCACGCGGGCTCGATCGCCATGCTGCTCACGAGCGACGAGGAAGGTGCCGCCGATAACGGCACGCTCAAAGTCATGCAGGCGCTCGCCGATCGGGGCGAGAAGTTCCGCTACTGCGTCGTCGGCGAGCCGTCGAGCGACGCCGTTCTCGGCGACACGGTCCGCATCGGCCGCCGCGGCAGTCTGTCCGGCATCATGACGATCCACGGCGTGCAGGGCCACGTCGCCTATCCGCTGCAGGCCGATAATCCCATGCATGCATACGCCAAGTTCGTCGAAGCCATGACGAACGCCCCGATCGACGGCGGCAACGCGCATTTCCCGCCGACCACCTTTCAGATGGTGCACGTGCACAGCGATGCGAATGCACCCAACGTCGTCCCCGCAGAGCTCAAGTGCCGCTTCAATTTCCGTTATTCGACGGAATGGAGTCATGAGAGTCTCGCACGGATGGTCGAAGATACGCTCGAGCGTCTCGGCATCGACTTCGAGCTCAAATGGCGCGTCGCCGGCGAGCCGTTTCTCACGGCCGAGGGTCATTTGACGGATGCCGTGCACCGCGCCATCGAAGAAACGACCGGCGTCGACGCCAAGCTATCGACGAGCGGCGGAACGTCCGATGGACGGTTCATCGCGCGCTTCGGCGTCGACGTCGTCGAAGTCGGCCCCATCAACAAGACGATTCATCAAGTCGATGAGGAAGTCCGTATCGACGATCTCGTGCGGCTCGAGAAGATCTACTTCCGCATCGCCGAGCTCTTGCTCGTCTCTTCGTAGGAGCGAGCTTCGCTCGCGATCTTCAATCTTCGCGAGCGAAGCTCGCTCCTACAGGGGAATTGCGAAGCGCGCGCGATACGCGATTCATCAATGGGCGAGACGCGCCCAGTTGGCGACGACGGCGAGCGCCCCGAGCAGCACGAACCACAGGAGCACCCAGGTCGGCATGCTCAAGCCCAGGAACGCCCAGTTGATGTCGGCGCACTCTCCGGAGCCCGTGAAGATCATGCGCACGGCGTCGGTCACGGGGAATGCGTCGAAGATATAGTCGAGCCCGGGCCCGCATTGAGGCACCTGGTCCTTCGGCAGATTCTGGAGATAGACGTGTCGTCCGGCGGTCGCGATGCCGAGCCCCGCAACGACCACGCCGAGCGCGGCATAAACGCGTGCGCCGGCGCCCTTCGGGCTGTGCAACCCGGCGATCAACAGCACAACCCCGAGCCCGAACATTTCGACGCGTTGGAAAATGCACAACGGGCACGGCTCATAATTTTGCACGAACTGTGCGAAATACGCGTAGCCGAGCAGTCCGATCACGGCGGCGACGCCGCCGAGGTTGACCCGGCGGCGTTGACTACGCGAATCAATCACGAACCGGCCTCTTCGCGCCGAACGCCCTTGCGCACCTCTTCTTCGATACTGTCCAATCCCATGTACCGAATGTCTTTGCCGTGCACCATGAAGATCACATACTCGCAGATGTTCTTCGCATGGTCGCCGATACGCTCCAATGCCCGCGCCATCCACGTCGTATCCATGACGCGCGATATCGTGCGCGGATCCTCCATCATGAACGTAATGCCCTGTCGATAGATCGATTCGTATTCCTCGTCGACGACGTCGTCGGCTTTGACCACCTCGAGAGCCGCAAGCGCATCGAGACGCGCGAATGCATCGAGCGTGTTGCGAACCATCTTTTTGACGTGTTGCGCGAGGTTGCGAAGCTCCCGGTAGTTGGTCGATGGCCGCTCGACGCTCGCGAGCCGCGCGGCGAGAACGCCGACCTTTTCCGCCTCATCGCCGATGCGCTCGAGGTCCGTGATCGTCTTGATGATGGCGATGATCAGGCGCAGGTCGCTGGCCGTCGGCGCGCGGGTGGCAAGAATGCGGCTGCATTCCTCGTCTATCGCGACCTCCATGCGATTGACCTTTATGTCGTCTTCGGCGACTTGCAGCCCGAGGGCGCTGTCGGCGTCCGTGAGCGCTTTGATGGCGCGATCGAATTGCTCTTCGACGAGCCCGCCCATCGCGAGAACGGAATTCCGAACGTGCTCCAGATCCTCGTTGAAGCGCCTAGAGATATGTTGACCGAGCTCTTCGATTTCCATGCGGCCTCACTCCAGTACCCACAGCCGACCTGCGGGATTATACGACGGCTTCGGTCGATCCTTTGCGCAACACAACCTGCGCCGGGGCAAAGCGGCAGGTGAACGTACTGCCGACGCCCACACTGCTTTGAATCGCGAGCGTGCCGTTATGTCTTTGTAACGCGTGCTTGACGATCGCCAAACCCAAGCCGGTGCCGCCCGTCGCTCGCGAGCGTCCGGGATCGACTCGGTAAAACCGCTCGGTGATGCGCGGGATTTGCTCCATCGGAATGCCGATCCCCGTATCGCGCACCTCGAACACGGCGCCGGCGCCGTCGGCGTGCCAGCTCACGTCGACGCTGCCGTTCGACGGCGTGAAGCGGACGGCGTTGTGGATCAAGTTATGAAAAATCGAATGCAGCTCCGTTTCGCTGCCGACCAACGCCGCGTCGGAATCGATCGTAAGGTTGAGCTTCGGACGATCCTTGCGCGATTCGAATTCCCGGACAATGGCGCGGAGCATCTCGGTGATATCGACCAAATCGCGCTTGGGCTTCGAATCCTCCGATTCCAGTCGCGTGAGCTCGATGAGATCACGGAGTATCTCGGTCATGCGATTCGCTTGGCGCAACATCTCCGAGATCGGGACTCGCCAGCTCTCGGGCAGCTCCTCGTCGTCGGCAAGCGCGTCCAAGTAGCCGCTGATGACCGTCAACGGCGAGCGCAGCTCATGCGACGCGTTCGCGACGAAATCGCGGCGCGTCTGCTCGACCTTGAGCTCATGAGTGACGTCGCGAATGATAGCCAGTCGTTGCTCCTGCCCGTATGGGATCAGTTGCACCGACAAAGAACCCGTTTCGGCCGTCGGCGACGGCATCGTGATGCTCTTATCCGTGGGTTTCGCGAGGTAGCGGACGAAATCCGGGTGACGCAGCAAATTGTCGATGCGATTGCCGATGTCGCGCGCGGGATCGAGGCCGAGCAGCCGCGTCGCGGCGGGATTGAACCAGACGATCTCGTTGGCGGCGTTGAGAATGATCCCCGCGTCGCTCAACGCTCCCGTGCTTTCGCGCACCTCGCGCAGCAGCCGCTGATAGCGCTTCTTGCGGCTGCGTGATTTGGCTTTGAGCTTGTCGATGCCGGCGACGAGCTCGGGCCACAACCCGCGCGTCTCGAACAACATGAGGCGCTTGCCGCCGGAAATGACTCGGTCGAGCAGATACACGTTCCTGAGCGTGTACGCGACGTATAGCGCAAGCGCTCCCGAGAGCCACCACGCGACCCGCCCGAACAGGAAACCCAGCAACAAAGCCGCGAGCAACCAACCGGCCAACCAAAATAAATGCGATGCCCAGCGGCTAGGCAAAGTCAGCTCGAATTCGGCGCGAACCGATAGCCGGAGCCGCGGACCGTGCGAATCAGCTCGTCGTAGCCGAAAGGCGACAACGCTTTGCGGAGACGGCGAATGTGCACGTCGATCGTGCGCTCCTCGATATAGACGTTGCCGCCCCAGACGCGGTCGAGGAGCTGCGGGCGGCTGTAAACGCGATCGGGATGCAGCATGAAGAACTCGAGCAAGCGAAATTCGGTCGGACCGAGCACCACTTCCGTCTTGCCCACTTTGACTTCGTGGCTCGCGGTATCGAGTCTGAGCTCCCCGGCCTCGATGACTTCGTCCTCACCGGCGGAGGTGCGGCGGAGCGCGGCACGGATTCTCGCCAGCAACTCGCGCGGCGAGAACGGCTTGACGATGTAGTCGTCGGCGCCGCCGTCGAGGCCCGTAACCCGGTCGTCTTCCTCGGCGCGCGCGGTCACCATAATGACCGGGATCTCGCGCGTTTCGGGGTCGCGCTTGAGCTGGCGCGTGAGCTCGAGCCCGCTGATGTCGGGCAGCATCCAGTCCATGAGGACGACGTCCGGGTGACCGTCGGCGATCGCGGCACGCGCCTCGCGTCCGTCCGCCGCGGGCCGGACCTGATAGCCCGCTCGCCCCAAATTGAACACCAACATTTCGCGGATGGGGCGCTCGTCCTCGACCACCAAAATCTTCTTCTGGCTCATGGTTCTATTCGCCGGTTACGTTTGCCGACAATTAGATTCGTCCATTATTGCAGTTTGGTTAAATTCTGTTTACGGCTTGTGGCGGCGCCAGGCCGAAGCGTCGCGTAAATAGGTCGGCACCGCGCCGGCGGCGCGCGTCACGCGGCCCTCCCGCCAGTCCTTGGCCGCCAGCGGCAGCAAGTCGCGCGCCCGGGCGGGCAAGTCCGCGATGACACGCGCGGCGCCCCGCACAAGCGGTGCCAAAGCCTCGGGATACGCTGCGAATCCCGTGCCGAGCGCGGTCCATGGCCCCCATTCCGGCATTGTGACAGTTTCGGGTAGGCCGATGCGCTCGGCGCCGCGCGGTTCCGCGAGCCCCTGCCGCACCTCGAAGCAACCCCAATAGACCTCGCCCATGTGCGCATCGACGCACACGAGGGCACGCTCCGCACCCGTCGCCTCCCACGCCCGTTGGGCGGCCGCGGCGAGACTCGAGACGGCGATCACGGGTAGATCCGCCGACAGCGCGAGCCCCTGCGCCGTCGCCGCTGCCAACCGCAACCCAGTGAACGAGCCGGGCCCGCGCCCAAACACGATGGCGTCGAGCGAGCGCACGTCGAGCTCCGCTTGCGCGAGGAGCTCCGCGATGAGCGGCAACAGCAGCTCACTTTGCTCGCGCGGCGTGGCAATGAAGCGTTCGAACACGCTACCGCCACGAGCCACCGCCACGGAGCCGAGAACCCCCGACGTCTCGATCGCGAGCAGAGTGGTCATTCAGAATCGCGAGCGAAGCTCGCTCCTACAGCAGCACCGGCGCCCCGTGGGAGCGAGCTTTGCTCGCGATCTTCGCTCAAGGTCCGCGCATATGCGAGTGCCTCCTCAGCGTCGTCGATCTGCGGCATCGGCGGGAGGCTCGCGAGAAACAGGCGGCCGTACGGCCGCGTGCCGAGGCGCGGATCGCCGAGCACGATGAGACCGCGATCGGCGAAATCGCGTATCAAACGTCCGACCCCCTGCTTGAGCGTGAGCACGGCCTGCGGCAATTGGAACTCGACGAATGCATCGCCGCCGGCGCGGCGGATCGCCGCGACGCGCGCCTGCACGAGCGGATCGTCCGGGGCCGCGAACGGCAGCTTGTCGATGACGACGATGCGCAGCGCCGGCCCGCGAACGTCGACGCCTTGCCAAAAGCTGCCGGTACCGAGCAGAACGGCATCCCCGGATGCGCGGAACTGCTCGAGCAATTGACTGCGTGCGCCGTTGCCTTGCACGAGCACGGGCCCCGGTGCGCGGCGCGACTTGAGCCACTCCTCCGCCGTGCGCAACGCGCGGTAGCTCGTGAACAATAGGAACGCGCCGCCTCCGGCCGCCTCGACGAGCGGCCAAACGCGCTCCATGAGCGCCGCGACGTGCTGGGCGTCGCGCGGCTCAGGAAGGCCGCGCGGCATGTAGAGCCGTGCATTGTTCATATAGTCGAACGGGCTCGCCAACACGTGCGTAATCGGCGCGTGCACGCCGACACGCGACAGAAAATGATCGAAATCGTCGCCCACGGCGAGCGTCGCCGACGTGAAGATCCACGTGCCGCCCTGATCGTCGATGCGCTCGGCGAGCGCCCGGCCGATGTCGAGCGGCGTCCAGTGCGCGCCGAATCCGCCGTCCTGGAAATCGAGCCACTTGAGCCCGTCGCCGTCGTCGGCAGCCCCGAGCGTCGCGAGACGAGCGGCGCCGTCGGCGCAGCGCTCGCGGCAGCGTGCGATCCCTTGCGCGCCGTCGGCGAACGGCTCGAGCGCCTCGGCGAGCTCGCGCAAATGCCGCTCGAGCTCTCGCAGGCCGTCGCGAACCGCCGCCGGTACGGCGAGCCAGGGCGTTCGGCCGGCGCAGCCGCGCGCGGCGATGCGCACGTCGCCGAGCTCGCGGCCGGCAGCGGTCACGGCGCTTTCGAGGAGATTGCCGACGTGCGCGGCGCGGCCTTCGGCCACGACGTCGCGCAGCAAGAGCTCGATCTGCCGGCTTGTGACGGACACACCGAAAAACTGCTGCGCGATATCCGGCAACTGATGAGCTTCGTCGACGATGACGGTATCCGCGCCCGGCAGCAACTCGCCGAATCCCGCTTCCTTGAGCGCCAAGTCGGCGAGCAGCAGGTGATGATTGACGATGACGATGTCGGCGGCTTGAGCGCGGCGCCGCGCCCGCAATACGAAGCATTCGTCGAGATGCTCGCAGCGATTGCCGAGACAGTTATCGACCGTCGAAGTCACGGTGCCGCGCAGCACATGATCCTCGGCGAGATCGTCGAGCTCGGTGAGATCGCCGCTTTCGCTCGCGTGACCCCAGTCCGCGAGCGCTTGCAGCGTCGCGCGCAGCGACGCGCTTTGACGTCCGTCCGTGCGCGCCGTCTCGAGGCGATGCCAACACAGATAATTGTTGCGCCCCTTGAGGAGAGCAACCTCGACGGGCCGACCCAACGCGCCGCCGAGCGCGGGCAAATCGCGCGTGTAGAGCTGGTCCTGGAGCGTGCGCGTACCGGTCGAGATGATCGCGCGCCGACCGGACAGCATCACGGGCACGACATACGCATAGGTCTTGCCGATACCCGTGCCGGCTTCGAGCGCAGCGTGTCGGCTCAAGGTGATCGCCTGCCACACGAGTCGCGCCATTTCCTGTTGGGCCTCCCGATAGGTGAACCCCGGCAGCGCTACGGACAGGGTCCCGTCGGGACTGAAAACTTCGGCCAGTGTCGGCATAAGTCGAATAGTAGTGGCTACGGCCTCCCGGTGGGAGCGGCCGCCGACCGCGATTCGGCGAGAAACGGGGCGGCCCCGACCCGATTCCCAAATTTTCATGCCGCTCGCTATACTGTTATGCGCAAACGTCAAATCCCCAGGGAATCCATGACGACTCGATCAAAAGCGCTCGGCGAATGGGTCGCCGAGGTAGCGCGCCTTACTCAGGCCAAACAGGTCCACTGGTGCAGCGGCACCGAAGAGGAGTATCGGCGACTCGTCGGCGAAATGCAGCACGACGGCACCTTGCTCGAGCTCAATCAAGCCAGTTATCCGGGTTGTTATTTGCACCGATCCGACCCGCGAGATGTCGCCCGCGTCGAGCAAGTGACCTACGTCTGCACGAAGAGCCAGGAGGAGGCGGGCCCGAACAACAATTGGCTGGCGCCCGGTGAAGCTAAAAAGAAGATGACGGGCTTCTTCTCCGGCTGCATGCGGGAGCGCACGATGTACGTAGTCCCGTATTGCATGGGGCCGCTCGACTCGCCGTACGCGCGCTGCGGCGTCGAGATCACGGACAGTCCTTACGTCGTCGTCAGCATGTACTTGATGACGCGCATGGGGAAAGCGGCATTGGAGCGCATCGAGCGGGAGACGGATTTCGTCAAGGGCTGGCATTCGATCGGCGAGCTCGATCCCGAGAGACGTTTCATCATGCATTTCCCCGAAGAGCTCACGATCATGAGCTATGGGTCGGGCTACGGCGGCAACGCGCTGCTCGGGAAGAAGTGTCACGCGTTGCGCATCGCGAGCTATCAGGCGCGCACGGAAGGCTGGCTCGCCGAGCACATGTTGATTCTCGGCGTCGAGAGTCCTAAGGGTGAGACGCACTACCTCGCGTGCGCATTCCCTTCGGCCTGCGGCAAGACGAACCTCGCGATGTTGGTTCCGCCCGAAAGCCATAAGGGCTGGAAAGTCTGGACGCTCGGCGACGATATCGCTTGGATGCACCTCGACGAGCGAGGCTTCTTGCGCGCCATCAATCCGGAGGCCGGCTATTTCGGCGTGGTGCCCGGCACGAATCGGCAGAGCAATCGCAACGCGTACGACATGATCGAGTCGGATACCATATTCACGAACGTGGCGTTGACCGCAAATAACGAGCCGTGGTGGGAAGACAAGGGCAACGGCGAGCCCGTGATCGACTGGATGGGACGGCCGTATTCGAAGAGCAACGGCCCGGCGGCGCACCCGAATTCGCGCTTCACGGTTTCCGCGAAACAAAATCCGAGCTATTCGAAGCTCGCCGAAGCCCCCGAAGGCGTGCCGATATCGGCGCTCGTCTTCGGCGGCCGGCGCCGCGAGCTGGCGCCGCTCGTGTTGCAAGCGAAGGACTGGGCGCACGGCGTCCTCGTCGGCGCAAGCGTCGCTTCCGAGACCACGGCGGCGGCTACGGGCCAAGTCGGCGTCGTGCGCCGCGACCCGATGGCGATGAAACCGTTCTGCGGCTATAACTTCGGCGACTACTGGGCGCATTGGCTGACCTTCGCCGAGCGCTCGCGGAAGCTGCCGAAAATCTTTCATGTGAACTGGTTCCGGCGTGACAGCGCCGGCCGCTTCATGTGGCCCGGGTTCGGCGAGAACTTACGCGTCCTGCGCTGGATCATCGACCGCTGCGAGAGCCGCGCCGGCGCCGTCGAAACGCCGATCGGCTTCCTGCCGCGACCCGAGGATATCGACACGCACGGACTCGGCGTCTCGCGCGCCGTGCTCGAGCAACTGCTCGCGGTCGACCGCGAGCAGTGGCGCACGGAAATGGCCGACATCGGCAAATATCTCGAAGGCTACGGCAAGCATTTGCCGCCGCGCCTCGCCGCCGAGCAGCGCAACATCCTCGCCGCCCTCTCCTCCCCGTAACGGACCTCGGTAGGAGCGAGCTTCGCTCGCGATTCTTACATTCGCGAGCGAAGCTCGCTCCTACAAATGGCCCTACAAAGACAAAGAAAGCCGACTACTCTTCGACGACGTAGTGGATCGCGAGGGCGCTGCCGGGCTGCGCGACGCGGCCCAGGCCGATTGTGCCTGCGCCGCTCAAAAGCGTGTTGTCACGGCGCACGAAAATCTCTTCGCCGTCGCTCGTTTGCACGAACGTGCCGTTCGTGCTCTCGTCGATGAGCGTGAACCGGTCGCGGCTCGCCTCGACGCGCGCGTGCAGGCGCGAAATGAGATTCCCTTTCACGACAATGTCGTTGTCTTCCGCGCGCCCGAGCGTGACGCTCTTGCGACCCTCGCCGACCGTGACCTCCTGACCTTGGCAGCGCAGGCTCAGGCGCTTCGCGCGTTTGCTTCGCGAGCTGCTCCACTTGACGGTCGGCAACATGCTCGTCGCTTCTTCGAGCTGCCACAGCACCTCGAACAGCACGACTTCATCGGCCTTGCCGCGCACCGTGGCGACGTCGATCTGACGCGCGGCGGCTTGCCACTCGGCGGACAAGCGCTCGACCGTCGACAACGTAGTGATGATCTGCTTCGCCTTCGCTTGGCTCGTCATGCGGTTCGCGGTATGCACCGCGGAGCCGAAAATGTCGCGCTGCTCCTGTACGACGGCTCCGTAGTGGCAACCGATGCGAATCGCGACGTGGCCGCCCTCGTGCGCCAGAGAAGGATCGGTGGAGATTTGCTCCTGCATGCGCTTCGCGGCGTTCATGGCCTCGTCGGCCGTCGGGAACGTCGACATGACCTCGTCGCCCATGGTTTTGATGACGCTGCCGCGGTTCGACTCCGTGGCTACACGCATGATCTCGAGACAACGGCCGACCATCTCCCGGGCCTTCGCGTCGCCGAGTTGCTCATATAGTTGCGTGCTGCCCACCACGTCGGCGAACAGAATCGCGACCTCCACATCCCTACCCATGGCTTCCTTCTTGAGTGCGCAACCCCCGAGCGGAGCCGCTTCGATTATACGCAAACGCCGCGATCGTGCAGGAGCGGCCTGGCCGCGATCTTCGGAATCGCGTCGAAGATCGCGAGCGAAGCTCGCTCCCACCAAAGAGCGAAGCTCGCTCCCACCAAAGAGCGAAGCTCGCTCCTACCTTTCGGCGACGATATAGCTGACCCAGGCCGCGTCGTCCTCGCCCGTCGCAGACTCCGTGAACTCCC
>Ga0209320_10000167_pt1 | contig 33747 bp, 28 predicted proteins | sample Rifsed13ft4_FD_184008 | JGI IMG/M metagenome (GOLD analysis project Ga0209320, IMG submission 184008) | Soil microbial communities from Rifle, Colorado, USA - sediment 13ft 4 (version 2) | ecosystem: Environmental > Terrestrial > Deep subsurface > Rock core/Sediment | place: Rifle, Colorado... | reverse complement strand
GCCGGGACCGAGGTGGCGAAGGCGCAGGGGCTCTACGGCGCCGGCCAGGACCTCCTGAAGGATTCCTTTTCGGGGAATGTGAAGGGGATGGGGCCCGCCGTCGCCGAGTTGGAGTTCGAGGAGCGGGCGAACGAGGCGTTTCTGCTCTTTGCCGCCGACAAGACCGACCCCGGCGCCTACAACCTCCCGTGCTACCTCGCCTTCGCGGACCCCATGGTCAACTCGGGGCTCATCTTGTCCCCCAAGATCGGGCACGGGTACTCCTTCCGGATCATGGACGTCGAGCACACCGAGGGGGACCGGGTGATCGACCTGAACGCGCCGGAGGACCTCTACGACATCGCCGCGCTTTTGCGCGACCAGGAGCGCTTCGTCGTCGAATCGATCCGCTCCCGGGCCACCGGGGACATCGCCGTCTCGGTTTCCACCACGAGGCTCCACAACATCGCCGGGAAGTACACCGGCAAGGATGACCCCGTGATGCTTGTCCGGGTCCAGGGGAACTTTCCCGCCACGGGCGAGGTCCTCTCGCCGTTCACCATCGGCCACTTCGTCGCGGGGTTCATGCGCGGGAGCCATCACGGGGCGCTGATGCCGGTTGCGAAAAACACAGGCACCTCGTTTTTCGACGGCCCGCCGATCGTCTCCTGCCTGGCCTTCTGCGTCAAGAGCGGCAAGCTCACCGAGCCCGCGGATCCCTTCGACCACCCGTACTGGGAGTATGTGCGGACCAAGGTGTCGGCCAAGAACGAAGACCTGCGCCGCCAGGGATTCTTCGGCCCCGCCATGCTCCCGTACAGCGAGCTCGAGTACGGCGGGATCGTGGAACGGATGAAGAAGATGGATTCCCTCTTCCGCGTCCTGACGCCGCGGGAGGAAGTGAAGGCATAAGGGAAGACGGGGGCGGGCGCACCGCCCGACCCCGCATCCGGCAGGAAGGGGAAGAGATGGCCGGCGGGATCGATTTCCGTTTCGACTTTTCGCTCGTGCACGAAGGAAACCTCCGCAACGGGGAGGGGCTCACCCCCCTGAAGATGAGCAGGGCGCTCGGGCGCGCGCAGCGGGCGGCGAACAAGCTCGCCTCCCGGCACGCGGCGGGGGAGATCGGATTCCCCGGGCTCCCGTTCCTCGAAAAGGAGGCACGCGCCCTTTCCCGGTACGCCGCGGGAATGCGCAAGCGGTTCACCCACCTCCTCGTCCTGGGGATCGGCGGGTCCGCGCTGGGGACGAAGGCCGTCTACGAGGGCGTGGGGGGGGAAAGCGCCCGGAAGGGGCTCCGCCTCACGGTGGCGGACAACGTGGACCCCGACGGGTTCTTTCCGTTGCTGCGTTCCCACCCGATGAAGACCACGGCGGTCGTGGCCATCAGCAAGTCGGGGGGCACCGCGGAGACGAACGCACAGCTCGCCTTAGCCATCGAGGGGCTCAAAAAAGCCAACGGGAAGAAGTGGAAGGACCACCTGGTCCTGATCACGGATCCTTCGAGGGGGGTCTTCCGGCGGTTCGCCGACTCCGAGGGGATCGCCTCGTTTTCCGTGCCGCCCAACGTGGGGGGCAGGTTTTCCGTCCTGTCCGCCGTGGGGTTGCTCCCGCTGGCCGCGGCAGGGGTGTCGGGGGAGAAGCTGCTTGCGGGCGCCCGGTGGATGGAGTCGGTGTTCCGCGGGGCGAGGGGCGAAAAAAACCCGGTCCTTGCAGGCGCCGCCGTCTACTCCCACTACCTGACCGACAACCCGAAGCCCGTTCACGTCTGGTTCACCTACGGGGAAGGGTTGGCGCGCGTGGCGGAGTGGTGGCAGCAGCTCTGGGGAGAAAGCCTGGGGAAGCGCCGGCCGTCGGGCACGCCCGTGGGGCAGACGCCGGCCAGGGCGGTCGGGGTGACCGACCAGCATTCGCAGGTGCAGCTCTACCAGGACGGCCCCGCCGACAAGGTCTTCACCTTCGTGAAGTGGATGGGGGGGAGGGAGAAGGGGAACGTGCCTGCCCAAGGGTTCGCCCCCGGGATGGAGATGCTCGGGGGGCGCCCCCTGCGCGACCTGTTTCACGCCGAGTTCGAAGCCACGATCGGCGCCCTCTGGAAGGCCGGCCGCCCCATCGTCCGGATGGAGGTGGGGAAGCGGGACGAGGCCCACCTGGGGGCGTTCCTCCACTACTGGGAGTGGGTGACCGCCATCGCCGGGGAGTGCGCAGGGGTAGACCCCTTCGACCAGCCCGGCGTGGAGGAGGGGAAGATCATCACGCGCGCCCTCATGGGGGAGAAGGGGTCCGGGAAACGCCGGGAAGAGTTCCTCCGCGCGATGCGGAACCGGGATTCCGCCGAGATCCGGATTGCGGGAGGCAGTCCGTCCGGGGGGAAGCGCCGACGCGCCACCCGCCGGTCGGGGAAGGAGAGAGGGTAACCGATGGGGGGAAGGATCCGCCAGCTTCCCGACGGCGTGATCGACCAGATCGCCGCCGGGGAGGTTGTCGAGAGACCGTCCTCCATCCTGAAGGAACTCCTGGAGAACGCCGCCGACGCCTCCGCGTCACGGATCGAGGCGCAGGTCTTCGGGGCGTTTCCCTTCTCGCTGCGGGTCTCCGACGACGGGGTCGGCATGACGGCGGAGGAGGCGGAAGTAGCCGTCCGCCGGCACACCACGAGCAAGATCGCCACGGTCGACGACCTCCAGAAGCTCTTGACCTACGGGTTCCGGGGGGAGGCCCTCCCCTCGATCGCCTCGGTTTCCCGGTTGCGGATCCTCACCCGCCCGCGCGACCAAAACCTCGGAACGGAGGTGGTCGTGGAGGGGGGGAAGGTGCGGTCGGTGCGGGAAGCCGGCGCTCCCCGCGGGACGACCGTCGAGGTGTCGGACCTGTTCACCAACGTCCCCGCCCGTCTCAAGTTCCTCAAAACCCCTCGTACCGAGATGACCCACCTGTGGGAGGTGTTCCACGGGGTGGGCATCCCCCGCGAGGGGATCTCCTTCCGGATGCACGACGGCAGGACCGACGCCTTGTACGAGGAGGGGGAATCCCGCCTCGACCGGGCGAAGCGGCACGCGGGGGAGGGGGCCAAGTATCTCGCGCCCCTTTCGCTCTCCTCGGCGTTTTTCCGGATCAGCGGCTGGGCGGGTCTGCCGCACCTGTCCCGGTTCGGCTCCTCGGGAATCCACTTCTTCGTCAACGGCCGGTACTTCCGCGACAAGGGGGTCTTCGCCGCCGTGCGGGAAGCGTACCGGGGGATCCTCCCCCCCGACCGGCAGCCGGTGATCTACCTGTTCATCGAGTGCGACCCGTCCGAGGCGGACGTGAACGTTCACCCCGCCAAGATGGAAGCCCGCTTCCGGTACGGGAAGGACCTGTTCGAGCTGGTGCGGCACGCGATCGGGGAGGCCCTGGGGGAGATTCCGGCGGCATCGGCCGTCGTCTCCCTCCCCGCGGGCGACGAGGGCCGGGTGGGGGCGCAGCTGCAGCCGAAGGTGACGGATTCCCCCGGGGAGGGCCTGTTCGCACGGTACCGGGCGGAGCCCCCCCTTCTCCCCGTCTTCGGCGAAGACTCTCCTCCCCCGGAGAGGGAGGGAGGGTTCGGGTCGCTTCGGCCCGTCGCCCAGCTCATGGGAACGTACATCGTCTGCGAGGGGGTAGGGGAGGTGGTGATCATCGACCAGCATGCGGCGGCCGAGCGGATCGTCTTCTCCCGGCTGAAGGATTCCTACCTCGGAAAGAACGCGCCCATCCAGAGGTGGCTGGTCCCGCAGGTCGTCTCCCTCCCCGGGGCGGGGAAGAGGGAGCGCGCCGAAATCGAGGCGTTCCTGGCGGCGGTCGGGTTCCTCTGCGAGTCGTTCGGCGAAAATACGTTCAAGATCTCGGGAGGGCCCGCGATCCTGGGGCATTTCGATCTCCAGATCTGGTGGAAGGACCTGGGCGACTTCCTCCTCTCCCAGGGGTCCGCCCCGAAGGGGATCTTCGATGCCGACCGGGAGCTGTGGCGCATCGCGTGCCACGCCTCCCTGCGGGCCGGGATGCTCCTCGAAAAGGAGGGGATGCGCGCTCTGCTCTCCGACCTGGATCGCGCCGTCGCCTCCCACGGCTGCCCCCACGGCCGCCCCGTCTGGGTGAAGATTTCCGCCGCCGAAATGAAACGGATGTTCGGCCGTACATAACGCCTCCCATGGGAGAAAACCGGCTTCTCGTCCTGTCCGGCCCCACCGCGACCGGGAAGACGACGGCGGCGATAGCCCTCGCCCGCTTCTTCCCCCTCGAGGTCATAAACGCCGATTCGATGCAAGTCTACCGGGGGATGGACATCGGGACGGCAAAGCCTTCGCCCGCGGAACGGGCCGGGATTCCCCACCACCTGATCGACGTGGCGGATCCGGACGAGGAGTACAGCGCCGGACGTTTCGTGGCCGAGGCGAATGAAGCGATCCGAGGCATCCGGGAAAGAGGCCGGTTCCCGCTCGTCTCGGGAGGCACGGGGATGTACATCCGGGCGCTCCTGCGGGGACTCGACCCGCTCCCGTCCGACCCCCGCGTCCGTGCACGCCTGTCCCGCCGGTGGGAGGAGGAAGGGCCGTTGGCCCTTCACGGCGATCTTGGAAAGGTCGATCCCGAATCGGCGGCACGGATCCACCCCTCGGACAGGGTCCGGGTGGTAAGGGCCCTCGAGGTGGCGGAGTTGACGGGGGAGCCGGCCAGCGCTCGGAAGGGCAGCTGGTCCGCCGGAGGGAGCAGGTTCGGGGTCCTGTTCCTGGTCCTCGCGGTTGACCGGGCGGAGTTGTACCGTCGCATCGACTTGAGGGTGGACGCGATGGTTCGGGCGGGGCTCGTCGAAGAGGTGAGAGAGCTTTTCGCGCAGGGGTATGGCCGGGGCCTGAAAAGCATGGGAGCGCTTGGGTACCGGCACGTTCTCTCCCACCTCCTGGACGGGGTCCCCCTCGAACAGGCGGTCAGCCGGATGAAGCGGGATACGCGACGGTACGCGAAGAGACAGGTCACCTGGCTGTCGGGGGAGCCGGGGGCGGTCCGCCTGGAGGGGAAGGCCCCCATCGAGGCGGCTACCAAGGAGGTCGGAAAGTTCCTGTCTTAGCCCTCCGCATCATGAATACGGCAACGTATCCGTGCGTGGCTCCCGGTGCCAAGGGGCACAGCGGGGGATTCCTCGAAGCGGCCTGTGGAGCGAGGTGCGACTTGCGGCGAGCGTAGCGGAGAGGAAGCCGCCCGCGAGCACCTGGCACCGGGAGGGGAAACGCCTCAGGGCGTCGGCCCGGTACGAGACCGTCATTACGAGACGCAGCACTTCGCCCTTCCTGTCCGTCCGATGCACCATGGCATCGGGGTCGGGGTGCGGGCGAAACGAAACCGGCAACCGGGTCATCTACGGAACAAAAAGGAAAGAAACCGCCATGGCGAGGAAGATCGCAATCGTCCTGTTTTGTCTGGCCGCCCTGACGACCCCGTCGTCCGGGGGCCCCTCCGGACCCGATGCCGGTCCGATTCCGCCGGGGGAGGCCGGGGCCAAGGAGGCCGTGGAACGTTCTCCCCGTCACCACGAGTGGGCCGACATCGTCGTTCCCGGCAAGGAAACGAAAGTGGCCGCCTTCATCGCCTACCCCGAACGCAAGGACAAGGCCCCCGTGGTGATCGTCATCCAGGAGATCTATGGACTTACCGACTGGGTACGGGCCGTTGCGGACCGGTTGGCCGCGGAAGGGTTCATCGCCATCGCGCCGGACCTTCTTTCCGGCAAGGGCCAAGGCGGCGGAGGGACCGACAAGTTCGGCAGCCGGGACGACGTCGTGAAGGCGGTGCGCGAGCTGTCGACGCCGGAGGTCGTGGCCGTGCTGGACGCGGTGAGCCGCTACGGAAGGGGCCTGCCGGCCGCAAAGGACAAATTCGCCACGGTGGGCTTCTGCTGGGGCGGCGGGCAGAGTTTCCACTACGCCACGGCGCAGCCCGACCTGGATGCGGCGGTGGTCTATTACGGCACGTCCCCCGACCTGGAGGCCTTGGGGACGATTCGCGCGCCCGTGCTCGGTCTCTACGGCGAGGACGACGCCCGGGTGAACGCCACGGTCGGTCCCGCAGCGGCGAGGATGAAGGAACTCGGGAAGACGTTCATCGCGCACACCTACCCCGGGGCGGGGCACGGGTTCCTGCGGGCCCAGGACGGCCGCGACGGAGCGAACCTGGCTGCGTCCCGGAAGGCCTGGCCTGCCACGATCGAGCACCTCAAAACGTACCTGGAGTAGGATCTCCCTTGAATTAAGTTCTTGTTCTGAGCCCCTTTTTCCCATAAATTAGGTGCTTACCCCTTATCAAGGAGCGCGGATGATTCTCCAATACCTCGATTTCGAGAGGCCGATCGTCGACCTGGAGAACCGGCTGGAACAGCTCCGCCGCCTCGACGACGGGACCGACAAGAACCTCCGCGAGGAAGCGGGGAAGCTGGAGAAGAAGATCGCCAAGATCCGCAAGGAGATCTTCTCCAATCTGACCCGGTGGCAGATCACCCTGTTGGCCCGCCACCCGAACCGCCCCTACATGCTCGATTATGTGAACCTTTGCTTCAAGAATTTCCTGGAGATCCACGGGGACAGGCTGTTTCGCGACGACCCGTCCCTCGTCGCCGGGTTCGCGGAGCTCGACTCCGAAAAGGTGATGCTCATCGGGCAGCAAAAAGGGAGGAACACCACCGAGAAGATCCGGCGGAACTTCGGGATGGCGCACCCGGAGGGGTACCGCAAGGCGCTCCGGCTGATGAAGCTTGCCGAGAAGTTCCGCCTTCCCGTGATCACGGTCATCGACACGCCGGGGGCCTTCCCGGGGATCGGGGCCGAGGAGCGCGGCCAGTCCGAGGCGATCGCCCGGAACCTGCTCGAGATGGCGAAACTCAATACCCCGCTCGTCGTGGTCGTGATCGGCGAGGGGGGGAGCGGCGGGGCGCTGGCGCTGGGGATCGGGGACGAGATCCTCATGATGGAATACGCGATCTACTCGGTCATCTCCCCCGAGGGGTGCGCCTCCATCCTCTGGAGGGACACCGCGCGGGCGGAGACGGCCGCCGAGATGATGAAGATCACCGCTCCGGATCTCAAGAAGTTCGGCGTGGTGGACCGGATCATCCCGGAGCCGGAGGGAGGGGCGCACCGCGATCACAAGGCCGCCGCCGATGCGGTCAAGTCGGCCCTGGTCGAATCGCTCGCGTCGGTTCGGTCCCTGCCCGCCCGTCAGCTTCTCGACCGCAGGTACGCGAAGTTCCGGGAGATCGGTCGGATCAAGCGGAAGGCGGGTGGAGCGTAGGTGGGAAAGGACCGGATGAAAGAGCTTCGCGACGAGATCGACGCGATCGACGACCGGATTCTTTCCCTCCTCAATCGCCGCGCGCAGGCGGTGATCGAGGTGGGGAAAATCAAGGCGGAGCAGAACCTGCGGTACTACGTCCCGGAGCGCGAGGTGGAGATCCTGCGCAGATTGACCGCTTCCAACCCCGGCCCCTTCCCGAGCGAGGCCCTGAAATCGATCTTCCGGGAGATCATCTCCGCCTCCCTTGCCCTCGAGAAACCCTTGAGCGTGGCGTTTCTGGGCCCCCGGGCGACATTTACCCACCTGGCGTGCCTCAAGCACTTCGGGGAGAGCGCCGATTACGTCGCGCAGATCAACGTCTCCGAGGTGTTCGAGGCGGTGGAGCGCGGAAACGCGGACTTCGGCGTCGTGCCCATCGAGAACTCGAGCGAGGGAATCGTGAGCAACACCCTCGACATGTTCGTCGACCACAACCTGTTCATCAGCGGAGAGATCCTCATCGAGGTGGCCCACGACCTTCTCTCGGTGACGGGCGACATGGAGCACGTGAAGAAGGTCTACTCCCACCCCCACGCCATCGCCCAGTGCCGCATGTGGCTCGAGAGGAACCTGCGCAACGTCGCGGTCTTCGACGTCGAGAGCCCCGCCCGGGCGGCGGAACTGGCGATCGACGACCCTTCGGCGGCGGCGATCGCGGGGGAGGCGGCCGCCAGGATCTACGGGCTGCAGTGCATCCGGAAGCGGATCCAGGACAACCCGAACAACTTCACGCGCTTCATCATCATCGGGAAGATCGCCCCGGAGCGGACCGGGAACGACAAGACCTCGGTCCTGTTCTCCGCGCGGGACGAGGTGGGCGCGCTCCACCATATGCTGGAGCCGTTCTCCCGCCACCGGATCAACCTTACGAAGATCGAATCCCGCCCCGTGAAGAAAAAAGCGTGGGAATATCTTTTCTTCCTCGACATGGAAGGGCACATCACGGACGATCCGGTGGCGCGGGCCCTGGACGAGCTCCGGATGCGCGCCTCGTATCTGAAAATCCTCGGCTCCTACCCCCGGGCGATCTGACCGCGAACGAAGGCTAGAGCGGCGACGGGGAAGGCGGGAGGCAGGACAGGGAGGATCCGGCCATGATCATCGTGCTGAAGGCGGGCGCCACCGGCCGGGAGATCGCCCTGGTCGAGGAGAAGATCCGGGCGTACGGCCTCACGGCGCACATCTCGCGGGGGGTCGAGCGCACCATCATCGGCGCCATCGGGGACGAGCGGAAGATGCAGCCCGAGGCGTTCGAGGGAATGGAATGCGTCGAGAAGGTCCTCCGCATCCTCAAGCCGTACAAGATCGTCAGCCGCGACTTCCAGAAGGAGGACACCGTCATCACGGTGCGGGGGCAGACGATCGGCGGAGGCACGGTAGCGCTCATCGCGGGGCCGTGCGCGGTCGAGGGAAGGGAGATGATGCTCGGGATCGGGGCCCGGGTCGCCTCGTCCGGGGCGTCGTTCCTACGCGGGGGGGCCTTCAAGCCTCGCACCTCGCCGTACGCGTTCCTGGGGCTGGGGGAGGAGGGGCTTCGCTACCTGGCCGAGGCGCGCGAGGCGACGGGGCTCCCGGTGGCCACCGAGCTCATGGACCCGCGCGACATCGACCTCGTGGTCAGGTACGCCGACGTGATCCAGATCGGGGCGAGGAACATGCAGAACTTCCGGCTTCTGACCGAGGTGGGCCGTCTCGACAAGCCCGTCATCCTCAAGCGCGGGATGAGCGCGACGATCATGGAGTGGCTGATGTCGGCCGAGTACATCGCCTCGGAGGGAAACCGGAAGATCATCCTCTGCGAGCGCGGGGTGCGGACCTTCGAGTCGGCCACCCGGAACACCTTCGACGTCTCGGCGATTCCCGTCCTGAAGGGCCTCTCCCATCTCCCGGTGATCGCCGACCCCAGCCACGCCGCGGGGAAGATGAGCCTGGTCGAGCCGCTCGCCGCGGCCGCCATCGCCGCCGGCGCGGACGGCGTCATGGTGGAGGTCCACCACGACCCCGAGACGGCCCTCTCCGACGGGCCGCAGTCCCTGCGGCCGGACGCCTTCCGGGAGATGGCCGCGCGGCTTTCCGGGATCGCGGCCGCCGTGGGGAAGAAGCTGGGGAACACGTGATCGCGCAGCGGATCGGCATCGTGGGCCTGGGGCTCATCGGCGGATCTCTCGCCCTGTCGCTCAAGGGGAAGCCGGGTGCGCCCGAGGTCTGGGGGTGCGATCGCCGGAAGGAATCCGTCCGGAGGGCGAGGGAGGCCGGCGCCGTCGCCCGGGCCTGCACCGAAACCGAGATCGCGGCGTGCGACATCGTCGTGGTGTGCGTGCCGGTGATCCGGTCCCTCGGGATCATCCGCCGCATCGGGAAGAGGATGCGGCCGGGGTCGGTGGTGACCGACGTCGGGAGCGCCAAGGCCAGGATCGTCCGGGTCGGACAGAAGAGCGTGGCGCCCGGCGCGGAGTTCGTCGGCGGGCACCCGATCGCGGGGACCGAGAACTCGGGATACGCCGCGGCGGACCCGTCCCTGTTCCGCGGCAGGACGTCGATCGTCACCCCGGCGGCGGGGAACAGCGAGGCGGCCTTGCGGCGCGTCGAGGCGCTGTGGAGGATGGCGGGGGCGCGGGTGGTGCGGATGGACCCGGAAACGCACGACCACGTGTTCGCCTACGTCTCCCACCTCCCCCACGCCGTCGCCTACGCCCTGGTCCATTCCGTGGCGACCCTCGACTCCCGGGTCCCCCTCGGGTACTCCGCGGGGGGGTTCCGGGACTTCACGAGGATCGCCTCGAGCAACCCGGAGATGTGGAAGGACATCGTCCTCCAGAACCGGGTCGAGATCCTCCGGGCGACCGCGCACTACCGGAGGAACTTCGCGCTGCTCGAGGGGCTCATCCGGGGCGGGGACGAAAAGGGGCTGCTGGCCTACTTCCGGAAGGCGAAGCGGACGAGGGACCGGCTGTAGTGTACCGTCTCGCAAATAGCTTGAAGCACCGAGAGCGCCGATGCGCCGCGCCAGCAAGGCGCGCGACTGAGGCATACCGTTGAGTATGGTGAAGAAGCGCAACGAAGCTGGCGTGAGGGGCCTGTCCCCGGAAGGGTCGGCAGCCGAGGCGAAGCGGATGCGCCGTCAGACCGCGAAGGACGACCGAGCACGGCGCAGGCGTACTTCCGGTACGCCGAGCCGGGCGCAGGGAGTCCGACAAAGGTCTGGCGGTGCAGACCGAGCCGCAGGCGCCGGTCGCCCAAAGGGCTGCCTTTTCTGCTGCGACCAGCGATCCCCGGGCTGCGTCGGGCGTGCTCGTCGCTCGCTTGTGCGGCGTACTGACCGTACGCCTCCGCGCTCGCTCCTGCGCTTGCCCGCCTCGCCTCGGGTCTCCCTGGTCTCGCGACGAAACCCTTCCGGGGACCGGCCCCCTGCAGCGGCGATCGAATGCCAAGGGATTTGCGAGACGGTGCACTAACATGGGGAAAACGGCGAAGATATCCGGGACCGTCACCGTCCCCGGCGACAAGTCGATCAGCCACCGGGCGGTGATGTTCGCCTCGATGGCCGAGGGGCAAAGCCGCATCCGGGGCTTCCTCCCCGCGGAGGACACCCTGCGGACGGTGGGGATGATGATCGCGCTGGGAGTCGAGATCCACGAAATCTCGCCCACGGAGATCCGCATCAACGGCCGCGGGATGCGGGGATTCGACGAGCCGCAGGACATCATCGACGCGGGGAACTCCGGCACCACGATCCGGATCGGGTGCGGGATCCTCGCCGCCCAGCCGTTCGTGTCCATCGTGACCGGCGACCCGTATCTGCGCCGCCGTCCGATGGGGCGCATTGTCCGGCCGCTCACCCGGATGGGCGCTCGGATCACGGGGAGGAGGGAAAACACCCTTCCGCCCCTCTGCATCGAGGGGGGGGGCCTGCGCGGGATCCGGTACGAGATGCCCGTCGCATCGGCCCAGGTGAAGTCGTCGATCCTGCTCGCCGGCCTCTACGCCGACTCCCCCGTGACCGTGATCGAGCCTCTCCCTTCGCGGGACCACACCGAGAGGATGCTCCTGTCGATGGGGGCGAGGGTCGTGCGGGAGGAAAGAGAGGTCACCGTCCACCCGGCCGAACGGCTCCGTCCTCTCGCGATCACCGTCCCGGGCGATATCTCGTCGGCGTCGTTCTTTCTGGTCCTGGCCGCCATGGTCCCCGGCGCGAGTCTTTGCCTTCCCGGGGTCGGGGTCAACCCGGGCAGGATCGGCCTGATTTCCGTGTTGCGCAGGATGGGGGCGGACGTCCGGTTTGCGTCCCCCCGGGAGGAGGGGGGCGAACCCGTGGCCGACATCGTGATCGAGGGGCGTGGACTCGTCGCCACGGAAGTTCCACCCGAGGAGGTTCCCGCGCTGATCGACGAGGTCCCGGCGATCTGCGTGGCCGCCGCCATGGCGGAGGGGCGTACGGAGATCCGCGGAGCGGCCGAGCTTCGCGTCAAGGAGTCCGACCGGATCGCGGCGATGGTGAAAGGGCTTTCCTCTCTCGGGGTATCGTGCGGCGAATACCCCGACGGGCTGTGGGTCAAAGGACCGGCCCGGATCATTGGTGGGCAGCGGGTCGAAAGCCACGGGGACCACCGGATCGCCATGTCGCTCCTGGTCCTCTCCGCGGCGTCGGGCGTCCCGGTGGAGGTGGACGACACGGCGTGCATCGCCTCCTCGTTCCCCGGGTTCCCCGAGAGGTTGCGGGAGGTTCTCGGGTGAGGGAACGGCCCATCGTGACGATCGACGGCCCCTCCGGCGCGGGGAAGACGACGGTCTCGAAACGGCTGGCGCAAAGGGCGTCCCTCACCTGGCTGGACACGGGCGCGATGTACCGTGCGTGCGCCCTCGCGTCCCGGAGGGCCGGGATTCCCTGGTCGGACGGGAAGCGTCTCGGGACCATGTGCGCGGATCTGGCGATCGCGTTCCGGCGGGAAGGGGAGGAGGTGCGGATTCTCCTGTCCGGCGAGGAGGTGAGCGAGGCGATCCGGACCCCCGAAATCAGCATGGGGGCGTCGGAGGTTTCCGTCCACGGCCCGGTGCGCGAGGCCATGGTTGCCCTCCAGAGGAGGATGGGGGAGGGAGGCGGGGTCGTACTCGAGGGGCGCGACACCGGGACGGTGGTCTTTCCGGACGCCGACGCGAAGTTCTTTCTCGACGCCCACGCGGCGGTCAGGGCCCTTAGGCGTTACCGCGAGTGGGGACCGGGGGAAGGCAGAACCTACGAGGAGGTCTTGAAAGACGTGATCCGGAGGGACATTCTGGACAGCACGAGGCAGCACTCGCCGCTTATGATGGCGGAAGGGGCGGTCTACATCGACTCGACGACCCTTTCGGTGGAGGAGGTGGTCGACCTGATGCTGCGAAGCATCCCTCTGCCCGTGCCCCGGACCGGAGAGGACGGAAAGCCGTGAGGCGCATCCTCATTGCCCGCAGCGCGGGTTTTTGCTTCGGCGTGAAAAGGGCGATCTCCCTCGCCAACGAAACCGCCGAAAGGAGGGAAGGCGCTTCCTCCGCGGGGGCCCCGATCTACTCGCTGGGGCCCCTCATCCACAATCCCCAGGCGGTGGAGGAGCTCGAGCAGCGGGGGGTGCACGTCGTCCAGTCGGTGGATGAGGTCCCTTGCGGGAAGGTCATCGTCCGCTCCCACGGCATCACGCGGACAGACCACGAGGAGCTGGTCGCGAAGGGGGTGCGGATCATCGACGCCACCTGCCCCTTCGTGAACAAGGCGCAGGAGCACGCGCGGTCCTTGAGCCGCGAGGGGTACGCCGTGATCGTGGTGGGCGATGCGAACCATCCGGAAGTAAAAAGCATTATCAGTTACATCGAGCCCGGAATACCGGTCTTCACCTCCCTGGCGGATATCCGGGACACGGCCGGGATCCGGAAGGCGGGCATTGTCGCGCAGACCACCCAGTCGTTCGAGAACCTGATGCAGTTCGCCTCCGCGGCGATGAAGAAATTTCCCGAGGTGCGCGTGTACAACACGATCTGTCACGCCACGACCCTTCGGCAGAAGGAGTCGAGCACGGTGGCCGGAAAGGCGGACGTCATGATCGTCCTCGGCGGGTACAACAGCGCGAACACGAGGCGCCTCGCGGAGATCTGCCGGGAGATCAACCCCCGGACGCACCACATCGAGACGGCCGCCGAACTTTCCGCCGACCTGGTGGCGGGGACTGCGTGCGTCGGGGTGACGGCGGGGGCCTCCACGCCCCAGTGGATCATCGACGACCTGGTGGCGAGGATCCGGGAGATCTGGCGGGGCGAAGAGGTCGGCGTGGCCTATTACAAGTAGGAAAATCGGGATTTTCTGTTGATCGGTTTCACGGGTTGCGGGTGTATGATATACGGGCAGAACAGATGACGAGGAGCGGCATCATGGATGACAATTCCGCAAACCGGGACCTTCCCGAGGGAAAGAACGGGGGATCCAAGGACCCGAAGGGAGTCGCAAGGGCGGAAGACGACTTCGAAAAGCTGTACCAGGAGAGCATCGAGAACCCCGAGGAGGGCGAAATCATCCACGGGGTGGTGATCAAGGTCCTCAAGGAGTACGTCGCGGTCAACATCAACCGCAAGTCCGAGGGGATGCTCCCGCTGGCCGACCTGACCGAGGGGGAGAGGGAGTCCCTTTCCCCCGGCGATCCCCTCGACGTGATGGTCGAGCGGTACGACTCCACGCAGGGGTTCGTCCTCCTCTCGCGGGAGAAGGTCCTGCGGGTGCGGATCTGGGACGACCTGCAGAAGGCCAACGACGAAGGAACCCCCGCCCAGGGCACGATCGTGGCGAAGGTAAAGGGCGGCTTCACGGTCGACATCGGGGGGGTGAAGGCCTTCCTGCCGGGGAGCCAGGTGGACATTCGCCCCGTGCGGGACAACGAGGCCGTCATCGGCCTCCAGGGGAAGTTCAAGGTCCTGAAGCTTTCCCGCAAGAAGGCCAACGTCGTCGTATCGCGGCGGGCATACCTCGAGGAGGAGCGGGAGGCCCGGAGGAAATCGCTGCTCGACAACATCCGGGAAGGCGACGAGATCGAGGCGAAGGTGAAGAACATCACCGATTACGGCGTCTTCATGGACCTGGGCGGCCTCGACGGGCTGATGCACATCACCGATATGTGTTACGGCAAGATCGGCCACCCGTCCCACCTGTGCAAGGTCGGCGACGCGCTGAAGGTGAAGGTCATCCGGTTCGACCGGGAGAAAGGGCGCATCTCCCTGGGGCTCAAGCAGATGCGGCCGGACCCCTGGCTCGCCATCGAGGAGCGGTACCGCGTGGGGAGCAGGCTCTCGGGCCGGGTCACGAACATCACCCGGTACGGCGCGTTCATCGAGCTCGAGGAGGGCGTGGAGGGTCTCCTCCACGTCTCCGAGATGTCCTGGAGCAAGCGCCTCAAGGATCCTTCCGAGGTGATGAAGCCGGGGAACACCGTCGACGTCGTGGTCCTCAAGCTCGAAAAAGAGCACAAGAAGATCTCCTTGGGCTACAAGCAGCTCCTTTCCAACCCCTGGGACAGGCTCCGGTCGGCGCACCCGGAGGGGTCGGTGGTCGAGGGCGTGGTGAAGAACATCACCGATTTCGGCGCGTTCGTGGACATCGGCGAGGAGATCGACGGCCTGATCCACATCTCGGACCTGTCCTGGAGCCAGCGGGTAAAGCATCCCGGCGAGGTGCTCAAGAAAAGCGAGAGGGTGCAGGCGAAGGTGCTCAAGATCGACCCGGAGGCGCACAAGTTCTCCCTCGGGGTCAAGCAACTGACCCCGGACCCGTGGGACGGGGTCGAGGTCCGGTTCAGGAAGGGCGGCCACGTAACCGGCCGCATCACCCGGGTGGCCGACTTCGGCGTCTTCGTCGAGCTCGCCGATGGCGTGGAGGGGCTTGTGCACATTTCCGAGCTTTCCCGGGAGAAGGTCGACACCCCGACCGCCCTGTTCAAGGAGGGGAACGACGTGGGGGCCGTCGTCCTTTCCGTCGACCGAAACAACAAGAAGATATCGCTCAGTATCCGCTCGTATCTGGACGGGGCGGATCGCAAGGAGATGGAATCCTACCTGACCCATCCCGACGAACAGCAGGAGTCGGCGACCGCTTTCGGGGAAGCGATGCGCCGGGCCCAGCTGAAGATGAACGAGGAGTGATCCCGGGGTTCGGATGAGCGCCGAGAGGTTTTCCTACACCCCGTCGCGCCCCCGGCGACCGTTCCTCCGCGGGTGCCTGATCATGGTCCTCGTCCTGGGAGGGGTCTTCGTCCTTCTCGGGGTCGTGTCGAGGATGGACGGGTTCTTCTTTCTCCGGGGGGAGAAGGTCGGCGTCCTGACGATCAGCGGTCTGATCATCGACTCCGAGGCGACCATCGAGCAGCTGAAAAAATTCGCCAGGGACGACTCGGTGAAAGCGATCGTCGTGCGGCTCAACACGCCGGGTGGGGGCGTGGGGCCCTCCCAGGAGATCTACGAGGAAGTCAGGAAGATCCGCGGGAAGAAGGTGATCCTGGCGTCCATGGGGGCGCTGGCGGCGTCGGGGGGGTACTACATCGCCTGCGGCGCCGACAAGATTTTCGCCAACCCCGGGACGATCACCGGCTCGATCGGGGTCCTCATGAAATTCCTGAACGTGAAGGACCTGATCGAGAAGATCGGGGTGAAGGGATTCGTGGTCAAGAGCGGCAGCTTCAAGGACACCGGTTCCCCGATCCGGGAGATGAGCCCGGAGGAGAGGAAGCTCCTCCAGAGCGTGATCGACAATGTCCACTCCCAGTTCGTGAACGCCGTGGCCGAGGGACGGAATCTTCCGCGGGACGCAGTCCTGGCGATCGCGGACGGCCGCATATTGTCCGGCGAGCAGGCGAAGGAGCTGGGCCTGATCGATGCGCTCGGCAACCTGGAGGACGCCGTGGCCGAAGCGGGGAAAATGGCGAAGATCGAGGGGGAGCCCCGGGTCGTCACCCTCCCGAAGAAAAAATTTTCCTTTCTGGATTTGCTAAGGGAAGAGGCGAAAAGTATAATCGACGAGAAACTGACGCAGACGCAGATCCGGCTCGACTACCTGGCCCAATAATATTCCCGGAGGAGATGGAGGATGACGAAAAGCGATCTTGTGCAAACGCTGTCGGAGAAGATATCCACGTTGACCAAGAAGGAGTGCGAGGTCATCGTGGACACGGTCTTCCAGAACATGAGGGACGCCCTGCACCGGGGGGAGAAGATCGAGATCCGGGGCTTCGGCAGTTTCACCGTCCGCCTCCGCCGGTCCAAGGAAGGGCGCAACCCCAAGACCGGGGAGAAAGTCTCCATCCCCGAGAAGCGGATCCCCTTCTTCAAAGTCGGCAAGGAACTGCGGGAACTGGTCAACAGCTGACCTCTTCCGATGGAAAGGATGTTCTCTCCCTGGCGGATGGAGTGGGTCCGGGGGGACGGCTCGGGCGGAACCCGGTGCATCTTCTGCGTCGGGGAGGAGGACCGTCGGGACCCCGAGCGTCTGGTCCTGGGCATCTACCCGAACACGCTCGCGATCTGCAACCGGTACCCCTACAATAACGGGCATGTGCTGATCGCCCCCCGCCGCCACGTCGCCGATCTCTTTCTCCTGTCGGGGGAAGAACAGAGGGAGCTGATGTCCCTCGTCGCGCTGGGTACGAAGGCCCTGGCCGAGGAATACTCCCCCGAGGGGTTCAACGTGGGGATGAACCTCGGCAAGGTCGCCGGGGCCGGGATAACCGGCCACCTGCACATTCACCTCATTCCCCGCTGGGGCGGGGACACCAACTTCATGACATCCGCCCTGACGACGCGGGTCCTCCCCGAGTCGCTTCCGCAGACGCACGGTCGGCTGTCGGCCCGGTTCGGGGCGCTGACACCGTAACGCAACAGGGTTGTTTCGGAAGGAAGATGTCTACCCAGCTTACTCCCGCGATGCGGCAGTACGTGGAGATCAAGTCCCGGTACCGGGACTGCATCCTCTTCTTCCGCATGGGCGATTTCTACGAGATGTTCTTCGAGGACGCCATCCGGGCCTCCCGCCTGCTCGACATCGCGCTCACCTCCCGCGACAAGGAGGCGAACATCCCGATGTGCGGGATCCCGTTCCACGCCCGCAACGCCTATCTCTCGAAACTGATCCGGCAGGGGTGCAAGGTGGCGATCTGCGAGCAACTGGAGGAGCCGGGGGGCCGCGGGCTGTTCCGCCGGGAGGTGACCGAGGTCGTGACCCCGGGGCTGGTCTTCCACGAGGAGTGCCTGGACGCGCGCGGGAACAACTTCCTGGCCGCCGTGCGGTTTCTGCCCCCCTTCGCCTACGCGGCCCTCGACGCCACGACGGGAGAGTTCTTCTACGAGGCGTGCGACTCGCCGGAAAGCGTGGCCGATGCCCTGTACCTGTTGTCCCCCGCCGAGTTCGTCTTCCGGGAGGGGGAGGGGACGGTTCCGGCCGGAGGGACCGGGGGGACGAAGGGGCGGCTCGGGAGGATCCTGGAGGGGAAGCTCGCCACATCGCTGTCTCCCGCCGCGGTCGACGGTTTCCCTGTTCCGCAAACGGTTGCGGGGGTGCCCGGGCAGGATCATCCTGCGCATGGCGTGGTCCGCGCCGCGCTGTACTATCTGCACCTGCACCAGCCCGCCGCGCTCGCGGAGATCACGCGCGCGTCCGAGCGGGAGGGGCGGCGGTACCTGGCGATGGACGAAACCGCCGTGCGGACGCTCGAGGTCTTCTCGACCCTGTCCGGGGAACGCAAAGGCAGCCTCCTGTGGGCCGTGGACCGGACCAAGACGCCGATGGGCGCGAGGCTTCTTCGCGCCTGGATCTCCGCTCCCCTGGTCGACGTGAAACGGATCGGGGAACGGAACGGGGCGGTGGCCGAGCTCGTGGGGACCTCTGCGGACCGCAAGGAGACGGCCGACCGTCTCTCCGGCATGCCGGATCTGTCCCGGCTGGCGTCCCGGCTCGCCCAGGACCGGTCGGGCCCCCGGGATGTCGTCGCCCTGTCTGCCGCGCTGCGGATCCTTCCCGGCATCCGCGAGCGGTTGGCCGCGGCGTCCTCGCCGCTGCTTTGCGGGGCGAGGGACCGGCTCGGGGACCACGGGGAGGCCGTCGGGAAGATCACCGCGGCGCTCAACGACCAGGCGCCCGCGGGGACCAGGGACGGGGGGATCATCCGTCCGGGGCACGACCCGCGCGTCGACGAGCTTTCGCACCTGCTCACCCACGGGAAGGGGATGCTCGCCGAGATGGAGTCGCGGGAGCGTCAGCGGACCGGGATTTTGAACCTGAAAGTCCGGTACAACCGCGTCTTCGGATATTATCTCGAGGTGTCGCGCTCCCACCTCGACCGGGTTCCCGACGACTACGTCCGGAAGCAGACCCTGGTGAACGCGGAACGCTTCATCACCCCGGAGCTGAAAGACTTCGAGGCGAAGGTGCTGCGCGCCGAGGAGGAGCTACACGCGCGGGAGGAGGAGCTTTTCCTTTCGCTGCGCGAGGAGCTGAAACGGCATTTGCCGGAGATCGTCCGGGCCGCGGAAGCCGTCGCGGAGATCGACGTCCTGTTGTCGTTCGCGGACCTTGCCGCCGCGAGCGGCTATTGCCGGCCGGTCGTGCACATGGGACGGGACATCGTCATCGAGAACGGCAGGCACCCCGTGGTCGAGCGGATCCTGGGCCGCCACGCCTTCGTCCCCAACGACTGCCTGCTCGACCCCGAGGAGACCCAGCTTGCCCTGATCACGGGGCCCAACATGGCCGGGAAGTCCACCTACATCCGGCAGGTGGCGCTCATCGTCCTTCTGGCCCATGCGGGCTCCTTCGTCCCCGCCGATCGGGCGGAGATCGGCGTGGTCGACCGGATCTTCACCCGGATCGGGGCGTCCGACGACATCTCCCGGGGGGAGAGCACCTTCATGGTGGAGATGCGGGAGACCTCCCGGATCCTGGCGGGCCTGACGACGCGGACGCTCGTCGTGCTCGACGAGGTGGGCAGGGGGACGAGCACCTTCGACGGGCTTTCCATCGCCTGGGCGGTGGCGGAGTTCCTTCATGAGTCGACGCACCGGCCCAAGGTGCTCTTCGCCACGCATTTCCACGAGCTGACCGATATCGCGCGGACTTCCCCCCGGGCGAAAAACTTCCATGTCTCCGTACGGGAGTGGCAGGGGGAGATCATCTTCCTGCGCCGCATCGACGAGGGGAGCGCGAGCAAGTCCTACGGGATCCAGGTGGGCCGGCTGGCGGGACTGCCCGACCCCGTGATCTCGCGGGCCCGAGATATTTTGAAAAACCTCGAGTCCGCCGAGTATAATGAATACGGGCTGCCCAGCATCGCCGGGCCGGGCGCCGCGGGGAGCGCGGAAACGAGCCAGATGGAACTGTTCGGCGGGCGCAGGGGATCCGCGGACGACGACGCCGTGATCGAGGAGATCCGGAAGGCCGACGTCGAGCGGCTGTCGCCCCTCGACGCGCTTCTGCACCTGGCGGCGTGGAAAGAGAGGTTGTCAAAGGGAAACCGGTGAGATCCCTCACCCGCCATCTGCTCGCGGCCGCCGCCGCCGCGTTCCTGCTGCTTCCGCCCCACGTGTTTCCTTCTCCCGCCCGCCCAGCCGTCGTGTCCGACATCCGCGCCTGGACGAACCAGGAGTACACCCGCGTCGTCATCGACCTGGCGGCCGATGCGAAGTACGAGGCGAACTTCCTGCGCGCCGACCCCGCGAGAAATCTGCCCCCCCGGATCTTCATCGACATCCACGGGGCGGACCTCCGCGCGGATATCGTCCGGCACCCCGTGGAGGTGAACAACGGCCTCCTGACCCGCGTCCGCGCCGGGCAGTACCGGGCGGGCGTGGTGCGGGTCGTCATCGACCTCGAGAGGGAGAGCGGGTACCGGGTGTTCGATCTCTCCGACCCCTCCCGGATCATCGTGGACGTCGACGGGGCGGCGGAAACCGGGGTTCGTCCCGTGGTCCCCGGACGGGGCGGGAAGATCGTCGTCATGCTCGACCCCGGCCACGGCGGGAAGGATCCGGGGGCGACCGGCCCCACGGGCCTGCAGGAAAAAGACGTCGTGCTGACGATCGGGCGGATGGTCCGGGAGAAGTTGTCCCGGTTCCCCGAATACGACATCCGCATGACCCGGGAGACCGACGTGTTCATCCCGCTCGAGGAGCGGACCGCGATGGCCAACCAGGCGGGCGCCGGCATCTTCGTGTCGCTCCACATCAATGCGAGCCGGAACCGGCGAGCCGAGGGGATCTCCACGTATGTGCTAAGCCGCGCCACCGACCGGGAGGCGCTGGAGCTCGCGGCCCGCGAAAACGGGGTCACCGTGCAGAAGCTGTCCGAGGTCAAGTTCATCATCGACGACCTGTCCACCTACGGCAGGAAGAAGGAATCGCTCAAGCTCGCCAAGACCGTCAACGACGCCATCGTCAGGAACATCAGCACCCGGCATGGGCCCGTGCACGACCTGGGGCTCAAGCAGGCACCCTTCTACGTCCTGGTGGGCGCCCGGATGACGGCCGTCCTCGTGGAAACCTCCTTTATCAGCAACCGCAGCGAAGAGTCCCGGCTGCGCCGCCGCGAATATCTGGAGACCATCGCCGACAGCGTGGTGGAGGCCATCCGGTACTACGGGGAAAACGCCACGCTGGCCCGCACGGGCTCGTGAGGCGTTCGCCATGTCCGTCCCTCTCTTTCGCGCGGAGACGATCCGGCCGGACCTGTCCGACCGCGATCTCGCCGACTACCTGAGGTCCTACCTGACCGGGACCCTTGCCGCCCTGAAGGAGGAGCAGCGGGGAGTCCTCGGGGGAGGTCGCGCCGCCTGCCGGAAGTACTCGGACGCGATGGACAACGTGGTATCGGCCCTGCACGACCGCGCCCGGGCAACGTACCTGTCCTCCGCCGCCGACCTGAAATACCGGCTGGCGGTCATCCCGGTCGGCGGCTACGGAAGGCGGGAACTGTGCCCGAAATCCGACATCGACCTTCTGTTTCTTCACTCCTACAAGGTGGACCCGTACGTGGAGGCGATGACGGAGCGGATCCTGTACCCCCTTTGGGACCTGGGGCTCGACGTCGGGCACAGCGTGCGCAACGTCCGGGAGACGATCAGGATGGCGCTGGCGGACGACTCGATCCGCACGGGGCTCATGGATTTCCGGCTCGTCGCGGGAAACGGCCCGTTCTTCCGGGAGGCGGCCCGCGACATCGAGAAATTCCTCTTTTTCACCGAGGCGGACCGGTTCATCGAGAAGAAGCTGAACGAAATGCGGAACCGGCACGCCAAGTACGGGGAGACGGTCTGCGTCCTGGAGCCCAACGTCAAGGAGGGCAAGGGCGGGCTTCGCGACCTCCACTCCGCCGTGTGGGCGGCGCGGATCAAGTACAAGTGCAAGGACCTGGTCGAGCTCCGCAACAAGGGGGTGATCGGCGAGAAGACCGTCCGGGCGATGGAGCACGCGGCGGACTATCTCCTCCGGGTGCGCAACGAGCTGCACTTCCTCGCCGGGAAAAAGGCCGACGTCCTTTCGTTCGAGGTCCAGGAGCCGTTGGCCCGGGTCTTCGGCTACCGGACGCGCGGCAGGGACCTGGCGGTGGAGCGGTTCATGCGGACCTACTACATGAACGCCGCCGTCACCTCCCATCTGGCCGAGGAGCTTCTGGAGCAGGTCGACCGGTATCTTCCCGAGGGGTTGCGAAGGTCTTTCTTTTCGTTCCGGAAGAAGAAGGTCGACGGCGTTTCGGTCCTCTACAAGGGGAAGCTTGCCCCCCTGGCCGGGGTCTCGTTCCGGGAGGAGCCGCACAGGATCCTCGAGTTCTTCCGGGCCATGCAGAAGACCCGATCGACCCCCGCGGCGGATGCCAAGAAGAGCATCCATCGCGCGTTGGCGACCCTTAGGGCGGAATTCCGCGAGGACCGCAAGACGGCGGATCTCTTCCTGTCGATCCTGTCGGACCCGCGCCACCTGCACGAGACGCTCCTCTTCATGCACGAGTGCCGGTTCCTGGGGAGGTACGTTCCCGAGTTCGCCCCCCTTTCCTTCCGGGTGCAGCGGGACATCTACCACGTCTACACGGTGGACATCCATCTCATCCTCGCCGCGAGCGTCCTTCCCGGCCTCGAGGAAAAGAGCCGGCGCACCCCCGAGGAGGAGGAGTTCCTCGCCATCTACCGGTCGATCCCCCGAAAGGATCTCCTCGTCCTCGCGATCCTGTTCCACGACATCGGGAAGGGGAGGGGGCACGGCCATTCCCGCATCGGGGCGGAGGTCGTGGCGCGGATCGGGAAGCGGATGGGGATTTCCCGGAACGAGATCGACGACCTCGTCTTCCTCGTGGAGCACCACCTCCTGATGGCGCACGTCTCGCAGCGCAGGGACATGCACGACATCGAGCTGATCATCGGGTTCTGCGAGACGGTTGCGACTTCGGCCCGGCTCGACATGCTCTACCTCCTGACCTACGCCGACCTGCGCGCGGTCGGGCCCGACGTGTGGAGCCAGTGGAAGGCGATGCTTCTGCTCGAGCTCTACGAGAAGGCGAAGAACGTCCTCGAGACCGGGAAGCTCAAGCGACCGTTCGAGGAGCGGCCGCGGCAGCGCCGCGAGCAGGTCCGCGAGATGCTTTCCGGCTTTCCGGCCGATGACGTTTCGGAATACCTCTCCCGGTTCGACGACCGGTATTTCCTGGGTACGCCGGATTCACGGTTCGCCGACCACCTGCGCATCCTTTCCGCCTACGACGGCGCCACCCCCCGGATCGAATCGTTCGACTCCCCCGAGTCGGGCACCTCCGAGCTCATCATCGTCTGCCCGGACCAGCGCGGCCTCTTCTCCAAGATCGCCGGCACGCTGTCCGCCAACGGGATCAACATCCTGAACGCCACGATCTCCACGTCGGCCGACGCCGTGGCGCTGGACACGTTTTACGTCACGTACATGGGGAAAAGCCTGAAAGACAACCCGAAGAAGGACCGGGTGGCCGCGGACCTGTCCGCCGTCCTGCGCGGGGAGACCTCCGTGGAGGTCCTGATCGCCGAGCGGAAGGTCCCCCGGTTCGTCCGGGAGAAGGTGTCCAAGTACCGCCCGACGCGCGTGGTCTTCGACAACTCGGTCTCCTCCCGGTACACGGTCGTCGACATCTTCACCTACGACCGCATCGGGCTTCTGTACGACATCACCCGGACGCTCGCGGGCCTGGAGCTCAACATCGTGTTGTCGAAGATCTCCACGAAGGCCGACCAGGTGGCCGACGTCTTCTACCTCATGGACAAGGAGGGGAAGAAGATCATCCTCCCGGCGCGGCTCGAGGAGATCCGCAAGGCGCTCCTCGAGGCGATCGGCGACTGAAAAGGGGGGGGGCGGCGGGTTGAAGGCGGGGATCCTGTCCGACACGCACGACCAGAGGGGAGGCGCCGAAGAGGCCCTGGCCCTGTTCCTGCGGGAGGGGGTCGGGGTGATCCTGCATCTGGGCGACGTCTGCCGGCCGGATACGATCCTCGCGTTCCGGGATTGCGGAATCCCGCTGATCGGCGTCTTCGGGAACAACGACTCCGACAAGGACGGGTTGCAGGCAATCTCCGGCCACGCGTTCCACCCGGGTCCGCACATGCCCGAGATCGGCGGGCGCCACGTCCTCATGGCCCATGCCTTCGACGAGCTCCAGGCAGAGATCGGCGAGGGAGGGAAGTACGACCTGATCCTGTTCGGCCACACCCACCGCCCGCTGGAGATGAAAATGGGCAGGGCCCTGATCCTGAACCCCGGAGAGGGATGCGGGTTTTTGAGCGGGAAGCCGACGTGCGCCGTGGTCGATCTCGCCACGATGGAGGCGATCATCCACGAGATCCGGTCCGGCGTCGCCGACGCCGGCCTTCCGGGGGACGCCGCCCTGCAGCCCGGGAAACGGTAGGCGGTTGTGGACATCGACGTTCTCTCGGACGCCTTTCTCCTCCACCTGCGGACCGAACGCCGGCTTTCGGGCAACACCGTCGAGTCCTACGGCTTCGACATGCGGAGGTTCTCCTCGTTCGTCTCCTCCTCAGAGATCCCGCTGAACGAGTTCTCCCGGTCGCACTTCCTCTCGTTTCTCTCCTCCCTGCGGGAGGAGGGCCTCTCCGCGCGCAGCGCCGCCCGGCACGTCTCCACGGTCCGGTCGTTTTTCAAATATCTCGTGCGGGAAGGGATCCTGCCGGCCAGCCCGATCTCGGAGGCCAAGGGGCCCAGGACCGGGCGCCCCCTCCCCAGGTACCTGACCCTGTCCGAGGTGGAACATCTCCTGTCCGCCCCCGACGGCGAGACCCCCGAGGGGATGCGGGACAAGGCGATGCTCGAGCTCATGTACGCGTCGGGCCTGCGCGCCTCCGAGGTCGTGACGCTGCGGCTGGAAAACGTGGAGGCAAACGCGGGTTTCTTGCGCGTCCTCGGCAAGGGGGGAAAGGAGCGGGTCGTCCCCGTCGCCCAGCCCGCCCTCGACACGCTCCAGGAGTACTTGACGCGCGGGCGACCCCTGTTTCTGAAAAAAAAGGGGGCGGGCAACGTCCTGTTTCTCTCCCGCCTGGGCCGGCCGATCACCCGGCAGACGCTGTGGAACCGGATCGGCCGGTGGGCGAAGGCGGCCGGGATCCGCGACCGGGTCTCCCCGCACACGCTGCGCCACTCGTTTGCCGGGCACCTGCTGGCGGGGGGAGCGGACCTGCGGGCGGTCCAGGCGATGCTCGGCCACGCCGACATCTCGACCACCCAGATCTACACGCACGTGACGGCGGAACGGCTCCGGGAGATCCACAGGAAACACCACCCGAGGGGGTAGGCGCCGCGTGGAAGTCATCACCACCCACATCAACGCGGACTTCGACACGATCGCCTCCATGATGGCGGCCCGCAAGCTCTACCCGGACGCCGTCCTGGTTCTGCCGGGCTCCAAGGAGGAGACGGTGAAGGGGTTCCTCCTCCAGTCGGCCCTCTACTCCCTCGAGATGAAAAAACTGCGCGAGATCGACCTGGGCAAGGTCACCCGCCTGATTTTCGTCGACATCCGGAACGCCTCCCGGATCGGCCCGTTCCGGGACCTGATCGGAAAACCCGGCGTGGACGTCCACGTCTACGACCACCACCCGGAAGAAGACGCCGATATCCGCGGCAGCCTGGAGGTGATCAAGAAAGTCGGGTCGACGACGACGATCCTCGTGGAAATCCTGAAAGAGAAAAACATCCCGATCACGCCGGACGAGGCCACGGTGATGATGCTCGGGATCTACGAGGACACGGGGTCGCTCTCCTTCCCCTCGACGACCGTCGAGGATTACTTAGCCGCCGCGCATCTTCGGGCCTGCGGGGCGAACCTGGGATCGGTCTCGGACATCCTCGCCAAGGACTTCACCGCCGAGCAGATCTCGCTCCTGTACGACCTCATCCAGGCGTCGAAGGCCTACACCGTCCACGGCGTGGAGGTGATCATCGCCGAGGCCCGCCGGGAAGAGTACGTGGGGGATTTGGCGGTGCTGGTCCACAAGCTGCGCGACATGGAGGCGGTAAGCGTCCTGTTCGCCATCTGCCAGATGGGGGACCGCGCCGTCCTCGTTGCCCGGAGCCGCAAGCCCGAGGTGGACGTCGGGGCGGTGATGCGCGAGTTCGGCGGCGGCGGGCACCACTACGCGGCGTCGGCCACGGTGAAGGACGCCACGATCTTCCAGATCCGGGAAAAAATCCTAAACGTTCTGGCCGAAAAAGTCATCCCGCGGCGCACCGCGGCCGACCTCATGGCCTCTCCGGTACGCCACGCCACGGTCGAGAACACGATGACCGACATCCACTACCTCCTCACGCGGTACAACATCAACGCCGTGCCGGTCTTCAAAAATTCCGAGGCCGTCGGCATCATCACCCGGCAGGTGGTGGAAAAGGCGCTATTTCACGGACTTGGAAATGAAAGCGTCGAGGACTACATGAATACGGACTTCGACACCATCGGGCCGGGGGAGGGGATCGAGCGGGTCCAGGAGATCATCATCGGGAAGAACCAGCGCCTGATCCCGGTCGTCTCGGACGGCCAGGTGACCGGGGTCATCACCCGGACCGCCTTCCTGCGGTTCCTCCACGACGTGCGCGACGTGGTCCACCCGGGCCCCGAGGAGGATATTCCCGCCGAGGGGATTCTCACCCGGCGCAAGGTCATCCACAACCTGATGCGGGAGCTCCTCCCGGATCGGGTGTTCAACCTGCTGGCGGCAGCGGGGGAGGTGGCCGAGCGGATCGGGATGAAGGCCTATGTCGTCGGGGGGTTCGTCCGCGACCTGGTGATGCGCAATCACAACCTCGATGTGGACATTGTGCTCGAAGGGGACGGGATCGCCTTCTCGGAGGCTTTCTCGCAGGAGTACCCGTGCCGCGTGCGCCCCCACCACAAGTTCGGCACCGCGGTCCTCGTCTTCCCGGACGGCTACAAGGTCGACGTCGCCACGGCGCGGGTGGAGTACTACCAGGAGCCGGCGGCGCTTCCGACCGTCGAGTACAGCAGCCTGAAACTCGACCTCTACCGGCGGGACTTCACGATCAACACCCTGGCGGTGCGGCTCAACCCCGGGGTGTTCGGGGAACTCATCGATTTTTTCGGCGCCCAGCGCGACATCAAGGAAAGGGTGCTGCGCATCCTCCACTCCCTGTCCTTCGTGGAGGATCCGTCCCGGATCCTGCGGGCGACGCGGTTCGAGCGGCGGTTCGGCTTCGCCATCGGCCGGCACACCCAGAACCTGATCCGCAACGCCGTCCGGCTCGACCTGATCGGGAGGCTGCCCAAGCCGCGGCTCTTCAACGAACTGGAGCTGATCCTTATGGAGGAGGAGCCCGTCGGGATCCTGAAACGGCTTGCCGATTTTCACATCGGCCCCTCCCTCCATCCGAAGATCACCCTCGACAAGGCGCAGATCGCCCTGCTGGAGGAGACCTCCGAGATCCTGGTCTGGTTCTCCCTCCTCTTCCTTGAGGAGAAGGTGGAACGGTGGGCGGTCCTGTTCCTGTCGCTCCTCAATCCCCTGTCCCCCGAGGAGGCGAAGAAGTTCTCCTCCGCACTCGGTGTCGGGCGCCGGGTCCGGGAATGGGTCCGCATCGCCAAGGACGAGGCGGCCGACATCACCAGCCGGCTCCTGTCCGCCCGGGTCGTCTCCCGCAAATTCATCTACGACTGCCTGAGCCCGCTTCCGAACGAAGTGATCCTTTACTTGATGGCAAAGGCAAAAAGCAACGATATCAAAAGGTATATTTCCCTTTTTTTCACCCAGCTCAAGTACGTGAGGCCGGTGATTTCGGGAAAGGACCTCAAAGACCTGGGATACCCGCCCGGACCCCTCTTCAAGCAGATCCTGGACGAGGTCCTCGAGCGCAAGTTCGTGGGGGAGCTGCGCACGAAGGCGGACGAGATGTCGTTCGTCCTGACGCACTTCCTCAAGCCGTGACATTCCCGAATCCGGCCGGCACGACCCCCGTTGCGGATTCGATCTGATAAGATAGAACTTTCACGAAGAGAGGGGTTTTCCAGGTTGCCCGACATCGTATCCTTTCTGCACCGGCTCTCCGTCGAAGCGCTCCCCCTGGTGCTGGCCATCACCTTCCACGAGGCGGCGCACGGGTACGTGGCGCTCAAGAAAGGGGATCCGACCGCGAAGATGCTCGGCCGGGTGACGCTGAACCCCCTCGCGCACATCGATCCCATAGGGACGATCCTTTTGCCGGCCTTTCTCATCCTGACCGGGTCCCCGTTTCTGTTCGGATGGGCCAAGCCGGTCCCCGTGAACTTCAGGCTCCTCCGGGACCAGAAGCGCGACCCGATCTACGTCGCCTCCGCCGGGGTGGCGACGAACCTGGCGCTTGCCGCCGCGTCGGGGGTCCTCATCCGGATCATCGGATTCATCGACCCGGCCGCCATACAACAGGCATTCTTCCAGGGCCTTTCGGCCCAGCCGGACGATTCTTTCCAGATGGTCCTGATCCCCGTGGCCCTCATGTGCATGGCGTCGATCAAGTGGAACGTCCTTTTGGCGATCTTCAACCTGATCCCCGTCCCCCCCCTGGACGGCGGGAGGATCGCCGTGGGGCTCCTTCCGTACGGCCCCTCCCAGGCGCTCGCCTCGGTGGAGCGGTACGGGATGCTGATCATCATCGCGCTGTTCATGTTCGACCCGTTTGGTATAATCCGGGGCATCATCTATCCCGTGATGAACCTGCTCTTCTCCATCTTTCTGGGTGGATTACCGTAAAGGGGGAGCCTTCGTGCGCAAGCGGGCGTTGAGCGGCATGCGGCCGAGCGGCAAACTGCACCTCGGGCACTATCTGGGCGCTCTCATGAACTGGAGGGATCTCCAGGAGGGGAACGACTGCTTCTATTTCGTGGCCGACTGGCACGCGCTTACCACCGAGTACGAGCGGACGGAGGTGATCGGCGAGACGATCGACGACATGGTCATCGACTGGATGGCGTCGGGGATCGACCCGAACAAGTCGACGATCTTCATCCAGAGCCACGTGCCCGAGCACGCCGAGCTGCACCTGCTTCTGTCCATGATCACCCCGCTGCCGTGGCTGGAGCGCAATCCCACCTACAAGGAGCAGCTGCGCGAACAGACGTCGCGGGACCTGCACACCTACGGATTCCTGGGGTACCCCGTCCTCCAGGCGGCGGACATCCTCATGTACGACGCTTCGTTCGTGCCGGTGGGGATCGACCAGGTCCCGCACCTGGAGCTGACGCGCGAGATCGCGAGGCGTTTCAACTTCCTCTACAGGGAGGTCTTCACCATCCCCGAGGCGTACCTGACCGAAACGCCCAAGATCATGGGGACCGACAACCGGAAGATGAGCAAGACGTACGGCAACGCGATCCTTCTGTCCGACACCGCGGAAGAAGTCTGGACGAAAGTCAAGCCGATGGTGACCGACCCGGCGCGCGTGCGGCGGACCGACCCCGGCAACCCGGAAATCTGCAACGTCTTCTCGTACCACAGGATCTTCTCCGACCCGGAGACGATCGAGAAGGTCAACGTCGGGTGCCGCACCGCGGGGATCGGCTGCATCGAGTGCAAGCGGTGGATGTACGACCGCATGGAGAAGGTTCTGGCCCCCATCCGCGAGCGCAGGAAAGAGATCGTCGAAAGCGGCGTCTCCGTCCGGGGACTCCTCGGGGAAGGAACGCGGCGGGCGCGGGAGGTGGCGGTAAGGAAGATGAACGAGGTGCGCGACGCTGTCCGGATCTGACCGAAACGACGAAAACGTGTACCTCGACGCCGGCGCGGCGGGGGGCGAACCCTCGTCCGCGGACGGCCAGACTCCCGGGGTCCAGGTCAAGCTTGCGGTCTTCGAGGGGCCGCTCGATCTGTTGCTCCACCTCGTCCGGGAGAACCGGCTGGACGTCTACGACATCCCCATCGCGAAGATCACCGAGCAATACCTGGCCACCCTCGACGTGATGAAGGCGCTGAACCTGGATATCGCGGGCGAGTTCCTGGTGATGGCGGCGACGCTTTTGTACATCAAGTCGCGCTCGCTCCTGCCACGGCACGACGACGACCTGGAGCCGGAAGAGGACCCGGAAACGATGCGGGCCGAGCTCTCCCGCCGGCTGGTCGAATACGAGAAGATGAAGGAGGCGGCGGCGCGCCTCTCCGAGCGGCCGCTTCTGGGCCGGGACGTCTTCGTCCGGGATTTTCTGGCCGAGGAGATCCCGGAAGGGGAGTTGGGGGTCACCGAGCTTTCCCTTGCCGACCTCATCTCCGCCTTCAAGGACGTCCTGGAGAACATGCCGGACAAGGGCGCCCACGAGATCTTCGTCGACCGTCTCTCCATGGCGGACGCCATCGCGCACCTGCTCGACCGGTTGAAAGAAGACGGGTCGATCCGGTTCGACCGGTTACTGGAAGAGTTCACGACGAAGAGCGAGATCCTCGCGTTCTTTCTTGGCATACTGGAACTGATCCGGCTAAGGACGGTAATAGCGTACCAGGCGACCCCGATGGGGCTCATCACCATCGTGCCCGCCGTCCGGGAGGTGGAACATGGAACAGGAACCGAAGACCCCGACGAAAGGTGACGAGGCGCCGGAAGGCCGGGCATTCCCCGGGGAACGCGACCTCGCCCGGGCGGCCTCGGTCCTCGAGTCCCTGCTGCTCGTCTCCTTGCAGCCGCTGCCCTTCGAGCGGATCGGCGAGCTCCTCGGGGGGCTCACGAAACAGGAGGTTCGCGAGGTGGTCCGGATCGTAAGGAACAAATACTCCGCGGAGGCCTCGGGGATCCTCGTCGAGGAGGTGGCCAAGGGAATCCAGCTGCGCACGAACCCCGCCAACCAGGAGTACGTCCGCAAGCTCTTCGACAGCCGTCCCCTCCGGTTCACCCGCCCGTCGCTCGAGACGCTGGCCGTGGTCGCCTACCACCAGCCGGTGACCCGCCTCGAGATGGAGCAGATCCGCGGCGTGGACTGCGCCGGGGCGCTGAAAACCCTGATGGAACGGCGGCTGGTCAAGGTGGTGGGGAAAAAGGACGTGCCGGGCCGGCCGTTCCTGTTCGGCACGACCCGGGAGTTCCTCGAGGTCTTCTCGCTTTCCAGCCTCTCCGAACTTCCCTCGATGCGCGACATCGAGGACTTCCTGGCGGCGAAGACCGGCACGCCGGTCCCGGAGCCTTCCCCGGGTCCGGACTTTTTCGCGGGCTTTGGCGGCCAGACCGGGGAGGGGGCGGAGCTTGCGGCCGAACTTACCGAGGCCGAGCACGGGGACCTCTTCGTGTCGATCACCAGCGAGCTGCCGGAAGGGATCTCGGACGAGGTGCTGGTGGAGGCGGCGTCGAGAACGGAGGTCGATGTCACCGAGATGAAGCCCCTTTTGCCTGCCGGCAAGGGATTCTCCAAGTTCGCCTTGTCGGCGGAGCACTTTTCCTCCGACCCTGCCGAGCCGCTATTGACTTCCTCCGCGGACCTGGCGGTGGGAGCGGACGACGAGGGGCCAGGCCAGGCGGAAGACTGACCTTCCCTAAAGGGTTGCAGGCATGCCCACCGACCGACTGAACCGGTATCTTTCCCGCGCTGCGGGGGTATCCCGCCGCACCGCCGACGAGATGATCCGGAAAGGGCGGGTGACCGTCGACCGGAAGACGGCGCTCGAACCGGGGCTCTTTCTGGACACGTTCCGCAGCGAGGTCCGCATCGACGGCAACCTCGTCATCACCGTGCAGGAGGAAAAGATCTACCTGATGGCGTACAAGCCGGACAGCGTCGTCACCACGATGAGCGACAAGGAGGGGAGGAAGACCGCCGGATCGCTGGTGGGGGAGCTCTCCTCGCGCGTCTTTCCCGTCGGGCGTCTCGACTACCACACGACGGGCCTGCTCCTGTTCACCAACGACGGGGATCTTGCCTACAAGCTCACCCACCCGAAGTTCGGCGTCGATAAGACGTACATCGCCAAGGTGATGGGCGTCCCCACGCCGGGAAGGCTGGGCGTCCTGCGCAAAGGGCTGCCGATCGACGGCGAGATGACCAACCCCGCGAAGGTGACGTTTCTGGAGACGAGGGAGGGGAAGACGTGGGTCTCGATCCGGATCGCCGAAGGGCGGCACCACCAGGTGCGCAAGATGTTCGAGGCGATCGGGCATCGCGTGATGAAGCTTCGCCGGGTGGCCATCGGTCCGCAGGAGCTTTCGAACGTGGAGCCGGGGGACTGGCGCTACCTGACGGGCAAGGAGGTGCGCGACCTCTTCGCCTACGTGGAGCAGAAGGAGCGGGAAGCGGCGCAGTCGCCGAAGATCCGGAAGGTCGTTTCCGCACCGCCTCCCCAGGAACGCAAGGGGCCGCGGCAGCCGAAACCCGAGTGGAAGAAGCCGCCAAAAGGGCCGAGGCCCACGGGCCCGCCCCGGCCGGGCAAGCCGGGGAGACGGCCTTCGACCGAGAGGGGAAAACCGGCCGGATAACCCGCTCTTCCCGTTTCTTCTTCCCGTTTTAAACTTGACGCAAAGACAGCCAGGGTGTTTAATATAGTTTTCCTGGCGCGGGGTGGAGCAGTCCGGTAGCTCGTCGGGCTCATAACCCGAAGGTCGTCAGTTCAAATCTGACCCCCGCTACCAATATATCCAAGGGGTTACGGCCAAAACCGTAACCCCCTTTTTTTCACTGTCTGCTGTTTTTTCAGCTCGGATTTGCCACGATTAAACCCGTCCGCATTTCCAACCAGGTCCTCTCCGGGGACGGGTCAGAATCCGATCCGCCGCCTTGGCGGCTTCGGCGATTCCATCAAGGCACGCATCGCGTCGAAGACCACGCGGAATCGGGCGTCGTACTTTCTTTCGAGCGCGTCTACTTTGCGGGCCAGTTCCTCGTGGGTGCCGAGCATCCTCCGCATCCGGACAAACGCCCGCATGATGGCTATATTCACCTGGATAGCCCGCTCGCTGTTCAGGACGCTGGATAGCATAGCGATACCCTGCTCGGTGAAAACAAAGGGAAGGTATCGCCGACCGCCCCATGATTTTGAGGTCGCAATTTGCGACCTCAAGTTTTCAGCTTTCCCCTCCCTCAACCGGGTCACCCGCGGCATGGATGGTTTGAGGGATGGGGGGGGGTAGAAAATGGCAATTGGTGGCGAATCGCCACCAATTGCGCCGAAAGACCCCCCTGATACACTGCCAAGCGGCCTCCCTTTTCCCCCCTTGTGTCAGGGACGAACAGTCTGCACTGTCGCAGACACCTTAAAAAAATATTTTTTCGGCACCTCCTGACTCGACAGGGACTGTCGCCCCGGTCCAATAGGCTGATGCCTGGTTGGGCGCGTTATGGGCGTAGGACGGCAAACGGCGGATGCCTTCCGGGAGTTCCAGCGCAGCCCGCACCACGCCGCCCACTCGATCCGGAAGATGAACGTGATGCACCACAAGGAAACCCTCAAGGCGAGGCAGGGCTACCGGTCGGATCAGGGGCAGGTCTGGGCACACGTGGCGCATATGTCCCACGCCATGGACGCCCCTTCCGTGACGGGCGCGATGCACGATGTGTACGAGCAGAAGAAAAGCTCCTTCGAAGAGTTCGGGAAGAAGATCCGCCCGATGAAAGGGCAGACCGGCGCCGCCTTCCTGGTGGGCGATACCTTTGCGGGGCTCGACCTCTTCGATCGCCCGGCAACGCTCAAAGCCCTCTTCCCGAAGCTCCTCTCGGCGGTCGCCATGGAGGCGATGATGTCGGGGCCGGGAGGAAAGGGGGAGTCGAAAACCGACCGGTCACCGGAGGAGAAGGTCCGCAAGGTGCTGGTGGAAATCGCCCGCTCCCTCTTCGAGAAGTTCGATCCCGTAGGCGTGGGCGAGGACTGGCGGTACGAGGGGAAGCTTTCGCTCGGCAAGGCGCTCTATTTCGAGGGGGACCTCATCCACTTCTCCGCGTTCGGGAAGTGAGAACAG